>ERZ826146.5-NODE-5-length-266787-cov-6.612008_pt1 | contig 266787 bp, 224 predicted proteins | sample MGYA00519857_ERZ826146 | MGnify/ENA primary metagenome ERZ826146 (study PRJEB31778, sample SAMEA3449222) | human gut metagenome | biome: human gut; feature: human-associated habitat; material: faeces | place: United Kingdom | collected 2010/2012 ...
TTATAATTTTTTCTTAAAAAAGCTCATTGGAATGGTAAATAATACTAAATTTTACATTTTTTTACACATTCATCGTCTCTGCAACACGTTTCATCGCCTTTAAGAACGGTAAAAAGTCCACCTCCAGAGACGCTGCAAGCTTGATATCATCCTTTTCCTGCAGCACTTTGCCGAGGCGTCCGACTGCGGACGCCATCCTGCCTTTGTCAATTCTTTGTTCATCCCGGTTAATCAGATCCTCACAGTTATTAAACACTTCGATCTCCCAGTTGATTCCCTGAATCACCAGATTGAACAGCTCGTCCGTATCGGACTGCCGGTTGTGTCTGAGTTCTGCAATCAGTGTCTCCGTTCCGGGAATGATAGTTGCACTGTAGTTGTATAGCTCCTTTAGTAAATCCTGTTGTGCAGATGCCTTATCACTCATTCAAAACTTCCTCCTGTCTACGACTCACTATTTTTCGTCACAATCTCTGTCAGGGAAGACGCAAGCCCTGCAATACCGGAAATCTCACTCGGAATAATCAGCTTCGTTGCTTTTCCGTCTGCTGCCTTGGCAAATGCCTCAAGACTCTTCAATGTAAGAACCGCCTGATCTGGTGCAGCTTCATTCAGGAACTTGATACCATCTGCGTTTGCCTGCTGTACTTTCAGGATTGCTTCTGCCTCACCTTCGGCACGGCGGATGGTTGCTTCCTTTGTCGCCTCTGCACGCAGAATTGCGGACTGCTTTTCTGCCTCTGCGGAAAGAATCAGAGACTCCTTCTGTCCTTCTGCGCGAAGAATTGCGGACTTCTTCTCACCTTCTGCAATCAGGATCTGTTCACGTCTCTCACGCTCTGCCTTCATCTGTTTTTCCATCGCATCCTGAATTGCCTGCGGTGGGATGATATTCTTTAATTCCACACGGTTCACTTTGATTCCCCATGGGTCTGTTGCCACATCTAAAGACGCACGCATCTTGGTATTGATTGTTTCTCTTGATGTCAGTGTCTCATCTAACTCTAAATCTCCGATGATGTTACGAAGTGTGGTCGCTGTCAGATTTTCAATCGCCATAATCGGGTTATCTACACCGTATACAAACAGCTTCGGGTCTGTAATCTGGAAAAATACGACCGTATCAATTCTCATCGTTACATTATCCTTTGTGATAACCGGCTGCGGTGCAAAATCCACCACCTGCTCTTTTAACAGCACTTTTTTTGCTACACGGTCTAAAATCGGGACTTTGAAATGGATTCCCACATTCCATGTTGTCAGATAGCCGCCAAGACGCTCAATAACCATTGCATACGCCTGTGGTACGATTCTTACAACGCAAAGTGCAAGAAGCACTAATATAATTACAAGTACAATAATAAATATCATAAATCCGCCCATATAGAACTCCTCCCTTGATAATAAATATGTTTAATTCCTCTACATCTTACTATATTTTCCCTATGATTACAAGAAAAAAGACAATCATCTTTGATATAATCTCCAGATGATTGTCTTATTATACTTTTAGTAAAATGAATGATTTCCGATGACCAGTCCGCCTCTTCCGCTGCTTACCGGTGCGAAGGAAAGTGCTCCGCCTGTATTGTCCATGCCGCCAATCGCTGCCTGTGCTGCCTGCATACAGGAAGATTTTACTCCTGATGCTGCGGTTGCTGCAATTCTGCCGCTTACGGAAAACTGTCCTGCCTGATATACAACGCCGCTGATGCTGTTTGGATATCCACCGCTTCTGACGCGGTTCATGATGACTGCTCCGACTGCTACCTGACCTTCATATGGTTCATTTCCTGCTTCAAGCTGGATGGTTGCTGCTAAAATCGTTGTCTCATCATAGCTTGCGGCTGCCGGTGCATTCTGTGCTGTCGCCTGCGCCTGTGCTGCTGCTTCCTGAGCTCTCTTCGCTTCTTCCTCTGCTTTCTGCTTTGCGATGATCGCCTGCTCTTCTTCTACCGTGATTCCGGTTCCGGTTGCCAAAGATACTTCTACATACTGGCTGCTGACATATGCAACGCCATCGCCATGTGAAACTGCTACCCAGCCTTCCGGTGCTTCTACATCTTTTTTGACGGTAAGCACATCATCCTGTGCTGCCACGTCACAGATCTGAGCTTCTTCACTTGCTTCTGCTCTTAAACGAAGACCACCTTCTAAGACTTTTGCATTGGTTGTACAGTTCTCATTTGCATAATTATGTGCATCATCTCCAAAGACACAAAATTCATTTTTTACATAACCGCTGACATTTCCGGATGTAATCTTACTCCATTCCTCTCCACGCTCTGTAACTTCTGCCACATCGCCTTTGCGGAGCTTTCCGGCAAGTGCTGACTCTTCGCTTGCCTCTGTACGGACATTTAAAGATTCCTCCACGTTTGCCATCAGACGGTTCTGCCATTCATCCTGCGGCTCTTCTTCGGAAGCCTTCACAACTTCAACTTCTTTCTTTTCTATGGACGCCTGTTCATCCGCGTTCTGAAAACCTTCTGTTATTTTCAATGCCAGTCCTGCCGCAGTCTGGGTGGAGTTCTCACTCTCTGCCTCGATTGCTGTATTTTCCTGCTGTGGAGCTGCCATTGCAGTACACGTTCCGGCAGACATAATTGCTGCTGCTAACATTGCACTTCCAAACACTTTCCTTTTCAGTATCATATAATCCTCCGTAGCACACGATATTTGTTATCATAAATGTTACGCAATACCGTATGTTTTTATTCATATTTGTTACAAATGTTACGAATATATTACGGGATTATATCAGCATTTTTTATATTTGTCAAGTTTTGGTTTTTACAGACGTTTTAATAAGGCTTCTCTTTCTTCCTCATAACCCGGTTTTCCAAGGAGTGCAAACATGTTTCTCTTATAGCTTTCCACACCCGGCTGGTTGAATGGATTTACGCCAAGGATGTAACCGCTCACACCGCATGCAAACTCGAAGAAATAGAACAACTGTCCTAAATGGAACTCGTCCATCTTCGGAATCTTAATCATCAGATTCGGCACACTTCCGTCTGTATGTGCGAGAATGGTTCCGTTCATGGCACTCTTGTTAACAAAATCCATGGTTTTTCCGGCAAGATAATTGAGTCCGTCTAAGTCCTCTGCCTCTTTTTCAATGGTAATTGTCTCACGAGCCTCTTCCACATTCATTACGGTCTCAAACATGATTCTGGCACCGTCCTGAATGAACTGTCCCATGGAGTGCAGATCGGTTGTAAAATCAACTGCTGCCGGGAAAATTCCCTTCTGGTCTTTTCCTTCGGATTCACCGTATAACTGCTTCCACCATTCACCGATATAGTGTAATGCCGGCTCATAATTTGCAAGCACTTCCACGGATTTTCCTTTTCTGAGCAGAATGTTGCGGATTGCCGCATATTTCATTGCTTCATTATCTTCAAATTTTTCATTTAATGCCAGTTCTCTTCCGCTTGCCGCACCATCCATCAATGCCTTGATATCTGCACCGCTGACTGCGATTGGAAGAAGTCCTACTGCGGTCAGTACGGAGAAACGTCCACCGACATCATCCGGCACTACAAAGCTCTCATAACCTTCTTTGGTTGCAAGGTCTTTTAATGCTCCTCTTGCCTTGTCTGTTGTCGCATAAATTCTCTTTGCTGCCTCTTCCTGTCCGTATTTGTCCTCTAACATTTTTTTGAAGATACGGAATGCAATTGCAGGTTCTGTAGTCGTTCCCGATTTGGAAATAACATTTACAGAGAAATCTCTGTCACCGATGACATCAATGACACCCTGTAAGTATGTAGAGCTGATGCTGTTTCCGACATAGTAAATTTCCGGTGTTCCGCGTTTTTCCTTCGGAAGACTGTTGTAAAATCCATGTCTTAAAAATTCAATGGCTGCTCTCGCACCTAAATAAGAGCCACCGATACCGATTACGATCAATACATCGGAATCTTTTTTGATTTTTTCTGCTGCCTTCTCAATTCTGGAAAACTCTTCTTTGTCATAGTCTACCGGAAGGTCTATCCATCCTAAAAAGTCATTTCCCGCTCCGCTTTTGGATACCAATACATCTTTTGCCTGTTCTGTGAGTCTGCTCATGTAACCGATTTCTTCTTCACTGATAAAACCGGCTGTTTTTGAGTAATCAAATGTTATTTTTCCCATTGCCAACACTCCTTTGTATAATATACTTAAATTCTAGCAAACAGTCCTCTTATTTTCAAGAGAAATATTCCGTCAAAACGTCCTGTAAAAGCACCGCATCTTCGGCTTTTTTCGTGCTTTTTTCGCTCTTTCTTTCCACCGGTCGGATCTCCGGGATTTCCTCCTCTTCCTCTGCTTCTTCCTCCTCTAATATGTATTGGAAATAATCGTCTGCTTTTTGCAGCGTATCTGTCAGTTTTTTATTGATTTTTTTTGTCTGTCGTAAATTTGCAACCAGGATCAGAACCATGATCAGCAATAATGCCAAGATCCCGATCGGTGCGAAATGGATCACATTTGTAAGAATCGCTTCCTGCATAATTTACCTCTTTTCTTATTTTTTCTTTCTTCATTATAAGAAAAGAAACCTGCAATGAAAAGAGGACAAGCCCCACTTTTCATCGCAAGTTTCGCCATTTTTCCTACTTTTCCACCAGATATCCGGAAAAACAGTACGCAAACTCTTCATTTACATTGATAAAACGGTTATATGCACTCGACAGTGCAATATCCCGGATGACTTTGTCGCCGGTGTTTTTGTCACAGGCACATATGTAATATTCTAAATCCGTTCCCGTAAATACGGAGAGCAGTTTTTCATTCCAAAATGCCTCTTTTCCGCTGTTTGGCACAGAAATCCCCCGCACCTGTTCTACTACGGAACCATACCTTGCGATCACATTTTTTAAACTGGTATTCAGGTTGACATTTCCAAGGTTCAGCAGTCCGACCCGGAGCATTTCATGCTTAGAATCCATGTGCTTTTTTAACATATCATAATCATTCCGGTAAAGGCATTTGAGCGCACAGGTCTCATACTCTTCTTTTATCTGGATGTTACAATGCTGTTCCCTGGTAAAAACTTTGGTGGTGAGCATACATTCCATTTCCCTGTTTCTTGCATACAGCGGTCCTGTAAACATCGTTATGGTGTCTAACTCTAATTTCACCCCGGTATTCATCTGCATTTCCACGCCATAAGTACCAAAATAATACAGCCACTGGTTTTCTACAATGTATCCCGCATAATAGACCGGAATGAAGACTCCTTCCATTTCCGTGACCATTTCCTGTATCCGCCTGTCTACTCTTTCAAAATAATGCCCCTCTAACAAATTATCCTGTTCTCTTGGTAACATCGGACCATTGCCATAGAGCAGATAAATATTTTCTACTCCCTGCTCCTTTAAATAGGAATATGGTGCACCTAAAAATCTTTGCAATTCCCGGTCTGTCTTCCCATTCTTTTCTATATACGTCATCATACTCAGCCGGATCATCGGCGGTATATAAGGAAGGACTACGGTTCTTACACCCTGCTCCTGCAATATTTCTAACAGACGGCAGATATATGGAACGGTATATGCACCGAGAACAAAGATGTCTAAGATTGTCTCAGGCGCTTTTCTCCCCCATTTTTTCTCCTGATCCCTCGCTATCCTGGGAATGCCCGCATATTCGCCTGCTGCATAGAGATATGTCGTTTTCTTATCTACTCTTCTGTCCCAGATACATCCGGACTGGAGAATTCCATCTTGTGTATTTTCGTATTGATATCTAAAATATCTCGCTTCCATAAGAATATTGTAAGTTTCTCTATGCGTTTTTACAAGAAAAATATTTCTATTTTAGCGTTCTTATGATAAGATAAGAGCAGTAACCGTCATATTTATGCCGGAAAGAGGTGTTTCATGAAAATTAATATTTACTACGGAGGACGCGGACTTTTAGATGACCCGACTCTGTATGTTTTAAAAAAGATGCAGAACGTTTTTACGGAGCTGCGTGTTACAGTGGAGCGCTACAATATTTTTGAATATAAAAATAGTATCTCTACTCTCCCACAGACAATGAAGGATGCTGATGGCATTATCCTTGCAACTACTGTAGAATGGCTGGGTATCGGCGGATTTATGTACCAGTTCTTAGATGCCTGCTGGCTCTATGGGGATAAGGAAAAAATCCAGTCGCTCTATATGCAGCCTGTTGTTATGTCAACTACCTATGGAGAACGTGAAGGCATGACTTCTTTAGAAAATGCCTGGGAAATGCTTGGTGGTCTTCCTTGCAACGGTTTTTGTGGTTATGTCGAAGATATGGTCGCTTTTGAAATGAATAAAGATTATTCTTTAATTATTGAGAAAAAAGCAGAAAACCTTTATCGTACCATTTCCCAGAAGCAGAAGGGACTTCCTACCAGTAATCAGGCTGTCAAACAATCTGTTCTGCGTACACAGTCTCTGGAACTGACACCACAGGAAAGCGAGCAGCTTTCTAAGTATGTTTCCGATGATTCCTATGTGAAACAGCAGAAGGAAGATATCCAGGAGCTTGCCAGCATGTTTAAAGATTTACTGGATCAGTCCGACTCAGAGGAAGGTCCATCCTATGTTCTGGATCTTGAATCCCATTTTGTACCACAGAATGATTTTTCCGCTAATTATCTCTTTATGATTGAGGGACAAAAGAAACCTCTCGTTATTGAAGTTTCTGGAGATTCCTTAAACTGCTATTATGGACAACAGGAAGCGATTGATATTTATGCAAAAATGACTGCTTCCGTGATGGAACGGATCATTTCCGGACAGATGACTTTCCAGCGTGCATTCATGACCGGAGAGATGACTGCTAAAGGTAATTTTAAAACACTGCGTATGTTAGACCATATTTTTATTTTTGAGTAATACAAGGAGTGATAAACATGAAAAAAGATGATTGTATTTTTTGTAAAATAGCTGCAGGCGAGATTCCTTCAAGAAAAATCTATGAAGATAGTGACCTGATCGCCATTATGGATCTGAATCCGACTTCTAAAGGACATTCTTTGATCATTCCAAAGGAGCACTGCACAAATATCTACGATATTGATGAAGATATTGCCGCAAAAGTCATGAAAACTGCAAAAAAACTTGCAACGAAGATGACAGTTGCGTTGAACTGCGACGGTTTTAACCTGTTACAGAATAATGGGGAAACTGCCGGACAGACAATGTTTCATTTCCATATGCATCTGATCCCACGTTATAAGGATGCGGATAACAATATGTTAAAATTTACTTCTGTTTCTTTCAGTGATGAAGAAATGGACGCGATCCGCGACCAGATCATAAAAGATTAAGTGGATTTGCGAATTTTTTGAATTATATAATAGATGATATTGTGTGAAAAGTTTCTTTTGATTATCACAAAAGAGACTTTTCACATTTTTTATTATTTACCGGCTTCACTCTCGATAAGTTGTAAGATCGTCTCGACAGAATCCATCTGATTGCTCTTCTCCATCGCCTGTCGGTAATCTTCCCTATCGGCATAGACTTTCCGGATTGCCTCAAGCAGAATATCCACCGTCAGTGTCTCTTCCTCTATTACATAGCTGAATCCCTGTTTTTCAAAGGAACGGGCATTTAAGATCTGGTCTCCGCGGCTTGCTGCTGCTGACAGCGGAATCAGGATATTTGGCTTATGTAATGCCAAAAGTTCGCAGATCGCATTTGCTCCTGCTCTTGATACTACGATATCTGCAAGTGCAAATAAATCTTTTAACTCATCTTTGATATATTCATACTGTGCATAACCTTTTGTCTGTGCCAAGCTGTTGTCTAAATTGCCTTTTCCACACAGATGGATCACCTGATATTCCTTTAATAACTGTGGCAGTGCTTCGCGTACCACCTGATTGATAAATACGGAACCGATGCTGCCGCCAATCACCAGCATAACCGGTTTCCCTTTTTCAAATCCACAGAATTCCAGTGCCTTTTCCTTACTGCCCTGTAACAATTCGCTGCGGATCGGAGAACCTGTTAAAATTGCTTTTCCTTTTGGCAGATATTGCAGTGTCTCCGGGAAATTACAGCACACTTTTGTTGCCGATGGTATCGCCAGTTTGTTCGCAAGTCCCGGTGTAATGTCTGATTCATGGATAATTACCGGTATTCTGCGGTGTTTTGCCGCTAATACTACCGGAACAGACACAAATCCACCTTTAGAAAAGACGATATCCGGTTTCAGTTTTCCTAACAGTCTGACTGCCTGATGATAACCTTTCATAACTTTAAACGGATCTGTAAAGTTCTTCACATCAAAATATCTTCTGAGTTTACCGGAAGATATTCCATGATATGGGATATGATAGGACTCAATTAATCTCTTTTCAATTCCTTCATAAGAACCAATGTAATCTATCTGATAACCTAATTTTTGCAAACCCGGAAGAAGTGCGATATTTGGTGTTACATGTCCCGCTGTTCCTCCTCCTGTCAGTACAATTTTCTTCATTCTCGTTTCCTCTCGCTACTATCTGTTTTCTACTTTATTTATATTATACTGTTATTGCAAAAAGTCAAGAATCTATACGATATATCTGCAAAGGTAATCCTGTCGCCTTCTTCTAATCTGCGAACCTCTTTATAGATCAGGATTTCACCATTCACAAGTGTTCCATTTGCCGAATTCATATCTTCTATATAATAAGTATTTTCTGCTCTTGTAATTTTCGCCTGTATTTCTCCTGCTGCTCTTGATTTCAGTACGCCATCGACTGCTGATGCATCCGTTCCGATCAGAAAAATATCTTTATCTACTACAAAATCCCGCTCTTCTCCTCCGCCAAGATACATTAACCTCGCACCGGTTATTGCTTTTTCCGTATATTCCGAAAGAGGATTTTTATCCTGCTCCTGCGGATATATCTTTTGTGGCATTTGTTTCTTTCTGATAGCAGGCACAGGAATTTCCGGCATGGAAAATTCTTTTTTCTTTCTATTTAATTTGTCCCGATAGAGCCAAGATATTCCTTTTTCTAAAATCTGTAACATCTGTTTTTTTATAGATGAGATTCTGTCCATTTTTTGGGAGTTTTGAGGATTTGTAACTGTCAGGTCTGCTGCTTCTGTTTCATCCCCTGCTATTTCATATTCTTTCCATACTTCCCCTCCATTTTCTTCTTCTTTAAAAAACAATTCCTGTAAGTTCAAAAGACTGTAGTTCTCCTCGCGGGTCTTCTCATAAATTGCATATACTTTTTCTGTTTCCTCACGATTCTCATGATCTAACTGCGGCAGCATCTCTTCTATCAGCTTACCAAATTCTTCTCTAAGTTCCCCCTCTTTGTCGGGATAGTAACAGAAATAGAACTGTTCTTCCCTGCTATCCATAAAAATCATATCTTCTTTTAATAGAAGTTTTTCCTCTTTCAGCAGGTAACGCTCCATTTCACGACACAGATGTATAAGGTTTTCGAGAATCTTTTTAATCATTACCGGATTCAAAGCATTATTCTCAAGATAACACTCTAACGACTTTTTCCCTGTAATATCGTAACAAAACCGGAAATCCCCTGTTTCCTGTATCTCCTCTACAGGCAGCAATCCTGCCACTGTATTATGTTTTAACATCTTTAATTCATAATTTTCTTCTTCCACATGACCCGTAATCAGCATAACACTCTGGTTCCACGTCCTTCTATATTCTATTTCCATATATTTTCCCCTGCTTCTTCTAACATTTCCCGTTTTTTAAAAATATCTGCACCCGATAATTCCTGTAGCTGCGTAGAATAAACCGATGCCTTCTGTACTTCCTGACATAAAGAAATACCAAGTGCAAATCCCTGAAAGATAAAAAACAATATCAACGGCATAACCATTGACGCTTCTATCGTATAGCTTGCCTTTACGTTTTTTTTCATATCATCTGCCCTCCCAGATACAGCATATAGGCGGATAAGACAAATGGTACAAATGGAATTTCTGATTTTGCACTTTTTTTCCGCACTAATATTTGTATTATGGCAAAAACAAACACCAATATAAGACTTGTCATTAATAAAGAACAGTTATCCCACCCTCCGATATAAATACCGGTAACCAAAAAGAGCAGCCCATCTCCATAGCCTAAGGACTCACCTGTCACTTTGGCGATTCCGAGCAAACACACTCCCAAGAATGCGCCTCCACAAATTTCCGGTATGGTCAAAGACCTTGTGATTGCCTGATATAGTATTCCTATCACCAGAAATACCAACAATGGCAGGACATCTATTCTTCTTTTCCTGATATCTTCTATTGAAAACAGAATTAACATCACAAAGATTATACTTTCCTTTAACATTTCTCTCCACCACCTGCGTTACTCATACGATATATATTATTATGTACACTTTTTACATGGGTGGCGTTTGCCAACCTTGTCCAGCGAAATTACATATACTGTCCGTTTTAATCCCCGACATTCCAAATCCATATGATAGCAGGTTCCATAATCTGTAATATAACAGACCTTTTCTTTCTTATTTTTGCAACAGCTTCCACAGCGCATATATCTGCTGCCACTTTTATTTCTCAAAGATGTGACTTCTTTTTGATTCACTGTACGGATACTCAGATCTAAATAAGCACACTCCCTGCTGCTGTGATATGCCTTTCCGGTCTTTGTTACATAGACCAGCTTCTTTTCTCCTGCACCTTCCTCTTGCGGAATATATCCTATCCACTTCCTTGCAGATACCTCCTGTTCTGCCGGATATCTCAACGTTCCAAAGAATCCTATTGGTATGGTCATCCGATAACTGGCATGCAGCATTAGTTCTGTTCCCTCATAATCAGACTTTCTAAAAGAAATTCCTGCTTTTTCTCCATCAATATATTCAAATGGAACTTTTTCTTCTTTTGCGCTTTTTAGAAAATGCAGTTGCACCTTTGCAGGATGTACGGTATCGGAACTTTTGCTCACACATGCTGCTTCGACCCTTGCGGTATACATCATTGCCTGCTCCACTGCCAGCTCTGTCTGCATAATCCGAAAATAGAACAACAAAAAAACCATAAATCCAATAAACAACGGAAGTACCACGGCTGCTTCCACTGTCAGGGATGCCTGACAGAAGGTGCGTGAATATGTCTCTGTCGACCGGAGGAGTTGTGTCTGTCTACCACTTTTCGAGAGAGCTTTATTATCTACTTTCTTTTGAAAATAATATTTACATTTAACTTTTGTGAACAGAGACATATTCACGCACCCTTCCTATCATCCTTCTAAAAATATGTATATTGATTGCTTCTGTCTATCCTGAATGTCTCCATTCCCAACGTTTTTATGGTAATCAGATTCCAGAATAACGGTTCTGCCTCATAGGTGACTTCGCTTTCACATCCGGTCATCATATGGTCCATCTGTATGCTCTTTCCGGATATGGCGCTAGTATTTACCTCGATAATATCCATGGAACGGTAATTTACTGCACTATTTTTTTTCATGCTGACGAGAAACTTTAAATATTTCATGTAGTCCCAACCATTCTCGCAGTCCTTCGCCATTGCAAAACCATCTACCGCTTCGCTTGTCTGGTTGATGCCGGTTGTCCACTGTTCTGCATTTTTTATCCATGCAATTTTTCTTCCTTCCAACAATGCCCGCACATCCAATATGCTCTCAGAATATGCCCATGCCGCTATGATTCCCCATTTTGTCGCTGAGATGACTGCCGGATTCATGCTCCAGCCCATCAACGCCGTTGCCAGTTCTTGTGCTTCTATGCACTTCTGCTGATCCCGAATCAGATATCCCATATTTGCTATTTCTCTAATCGTTATTAAACTTTTTACTGTTTCCTTGAGATTATCACGGTCTGTGGACTCTCCATTTAAAATGTATTCCCACTCATAGTCTAATGCATGATTTGACTGCACCTGTCGATAAGAACTCATATGGGTTTCTAAATATTTTGCAAACCATAATTCTTCTAATATTGCTCCCTGCACCGGAAGATTTCCGGCTTCCTTCTGCCGATGTTCTAACGTATGCTCTAATGAAATGGCTTTATTAGAAAGGCTGCTTTCATCCCTTACAACCAACGATAAAATACTGCTCTTTTTCCACTGATTTGCATCTTCTATGGGGTTTTTTACCTCTCCTTGCGGTTTTTGAGCGGCAATATTGTTTTCTTCTCCCTTTTCTGCCTGTTCCGCTTCTTCTCTTTTCTTATTTGCCTCTTCTAAATGTTCTTCCACTGTCCCATTTTCGCGTTCTAAGGTTTCTTTCTCTTGTATTTCCCCGGCAAAATTATCTACTTCCGGTATCACAGCTTCTCTTTTGGCTGTCTGGGCTGCAAGATGCCGGAATACATTTCCTCCATCATCCGTCAATAACTGATACCGGGAAATTTTGCAATCCGTTAGATACATTCCGTAGAGTTCCTTATCTGACTGCTTTAAATTATTAAGATTTTTCTCCTGCAAATGTCTCTCTACGTTTTCTATGGCAAAATTCCCATTACCATAAGCACAATCCAGCATTAGGAGTCCATAATTCTCATAGACTTCTTTCTGATACTCCGCAAAGACAGATTCTAACGCCGCATCACTAACGATATCTGCTTTCGTACCAAGTCCTCTAATTCGTGCTGTTTCTAACAATGCAAAGAAAAATGATGCACTCAGCAGTATCAACATGGTAAGAAAGACCGTGATGCTTGCCTTTTTACTATATTGCTTTTGCATTTTCTGAAAGTTTTGTAAACAATTCACCGACAAGTTTTGTAAGCTGTGTTTTAAAAATTGCCACTACCGCAATTAAGACCACCAGAATTAAGATCATCTCTACCGTACCAATTCCATCTTCTTCTAAAAATAATTCTTTCAATCCTTTTTTCATAGATATTTTCCTCCTGTGAAATCTTCTTAAAATTTTATCAACGCCGGAACAATGATAAGAACCATGATAATACTAAGCATCAGCATCATCGGTAATAGCAATTTTGTTCCTGCTTCCTCGCCTAACCGTTTTGCCAGGTTTTTCCGCTGTTCCATTGCCAGCTCTGCCTCCTTAGATAGCAATTCGCTAAGTTCCGAGCTTCCTTTTCGCAGATTTTGTGTTAACAGGGATGCCAGTTTTTTGTATTGCCAGAACCCACAACGCTTTCCAAAATTCTCATATGCTTTCCTTTCCCCGACACCGTCCTGCATCTCGTTCCATGTGTAGCACAGCTCTTCATATGCTGCATTCTTTGCCATACCCTCTTTCTTGTAGCGGTTTGCCATTCTCCCCCATGCCTTGGATACCGGCATCCCAGCTCCAATCAGCAAAGCCAAGGTGGTAACCAATTGTGGGTAATATAATAGCAGTTCCTCTTCCCGCTTTTTCTTTTTCTTTCGTTCTTCTTCTATTCCACGAAATTTTAAGAGTATTCCTGTGACAGCTCCGAGCAGCAGCAATATTCCTACCGTATGCGAACTCTTTGCCTTCCATTGAATTTCTTTTTTTCCGAGTTTTTTCGGAAGAATAAAATTCTTTTTTGTTTTGTCCTTCCGGTTTTGCTTTTCCAATGCTGTCTCTATCTGTTCTCTGACACTCAAATCCGGAGAAAATGCATGAAATCCAAAACAATATTCTTCTTTCTCTTCTCCACAGCTTAATACCACACAGGCTTCTATCAACACACCTTTTTTTGGCAGTTCTTTTTTTACAAACTCTCCTTCTGCGTTAATAACCTCGTAGGAGTCCAGTCTCCACTCTGCCTCTACATTTCCATTTTGATAAGAGCTTTTCATAACAACCGGCTTTTTAATGCAATTTATGGATTGATTGTTTCCTATAAAGGTTTCATCAATTTCTTTTCTGGCTGCCTTTAACTCGTTTTTTGCCTCTTTTTTGGTAAATTGGCGCTCCGCAATCTCTACATTGACATCATAGGATTTTCCGTCAACAATGGCTTCTAAAGATTCCTGACGGTTTCCTTCTCCGGGTTCTTTTCTTTGCAAAAATTCCTGATTGAAAGACTCCGTGGTCTGCTGCTTAACGATGAGTAGTGCAAACAGGAGGGCAACTGCTGCTAAAATCTTTTTCCTATTTGTTTTTTCAATTCCTTTTTCAGACTTCAATTCTTCCCATCCTTTCTGAAAGCAGGACAGATGCGATATATCCCAGCAGACAGATTGTCATGAAGATAACCCCCAACACATTGTGATACAGTACATTCAGATACCCCGGCGAGGTAATATCAAGATAGAAAAGCAAAAACAGCGGCATAACATTCATCACTTTTTGTTCTAATTTCTTCTGCGCAATCATGGTCTGTATCTCTTCTTCTATCTGAATTTTACTGCTGATATTCCTTACCGTATTCTGTATAATTCCAACGAGATTTCCACCGCTTCGTTTTGCAAAAGAAAGAACCTCGGAAAAATTCTGTATTTCCTCTACTCCACACCTCTGTGCAAATTCTTCAAACACGATTTCTAACGGCTGGTTCATACAGACTTTACGATTGATGATTTCTAATTCTGTCTGCATCAGTCCGCCCTCTCCGTGTAATTCCTTCAGCTCTTTTCCTGCATCTAAAAATGCATTCTCCAGTGCATATCCGGCAAGCAGATTTCCTTCAATGATTTCCATACAATCCTTAAATTCCCGCAGTAATCGGCGTTTTCTTTCCTCCTGCTCTTTTTTTACACAGTATTTCCGATAGAAGTAATACACAGGAAAAAACAGTAATAGTGCCACTGCACTTTTGTAAAACAATTTTGCTATCAGAGCCGTAATGCCTGCTGCGATGAGGATTTTCCGATACCTGCCCACTCTAATTTTCGCGTATTCTTTAATCTCTCCCTGCTTTTCCATTCCCCAATAACCCTTCCTCCTTTTTCACCCTTTTCCTGAAATTCCCACAATGGATATAGTTCTATCCTGCCATCCGTATATGCTCCAACTTCCATAATATTCAAAAGCTTTCTGGAACCGTCCCGCATTCGTCCTACATGGACTAAAATGTCCACACCGGAGGCAATCTGTCCCCGAATTGCCGATAGTGGAAGCTCCATTCCCATCAGTACCATGGTTTCTAAACGGTGCAGCATATCCTCACAGGAATTTGCATGCCCGGTGCTGAGACTTCCGTCATGTCCGGTATTCATTGCCTGCAACATATCTAAGGCTTCTGCTCCACGACATTCTCCGACAATAATGCGGTCAGGGCGCATTCGTAATGCTGCCCGGATTAAATCCCGGATCGTAATTTCTTCCATTCCCTTTACGTTGGCACACCTCGTCTCTAAACGTATCAGATTCGCTATTCCATGAAGCTGCAACTCTGCCGAATCTTCAATGGTAATGATTCGCTCCCCTGTCGGAATACAACCGGAAAGTGCATTTAAGAACGTTGTCTTACCTGAACCTGTTCCCCCGGAAATAAAAATGTTATATCCTGCCCTGACCAGCATATCTAAGAACCTAGCTGCTTCTTCACTGAGTGTCTGTAATTCTATCAGCCGTTTCATGGTCATCGGTTCTTTCGGAAACTTTCGGATAGTGATACAGGAACCGTCTATTGCAGTCGGCTCTAATACGATATGGACTCTGGAACCATCCTCCAATCGGGCATCCGCAATCGGCATTGCTTCATTTACCACACGGTTATTCTTTCCTACCATCTTCTGTATGACATCCTCCAGTTTTTCTCTTCCCGCAAACTGCTTGTCCCATGTATATAATCGTCCGGCTTTTTCATAAAAAATCTTCTGATAGCCATTGACCATAATTTCGGTTACGGATTCATCCTGCAACAACTCCTCTAAAACATCCAGCTTTCTAAGGGAACAAAAAATTTCCTGAACATATCTCTGCTCTTCTTCTAAGGAAATCAAATGGCATTTTCCATGCTCCCACACCTTTTCCTCTATTTTTTCCCTTAACCGGGCATCATCATTCTCTTCACTTAAATCCATATCTTCCAGTACACGTTTTTGTATCTGTTCCATGTTATCAAGATGCATATTCTCCTCCTAATAAACGGCGTACACAGTTTCCTACTTCACCCATGTAGAATTCCTCTACCTGTATCGTTCCGTCTTCCCGCCACGCCTGTCCTCCCGGCAGGAATACTTCTTCCATTCTTCCTGTTAAACCTTCCTTAAACTTTTCCAAAAGTTCTTTTAATTCTTCTATTCCGGGATCTTTACTTGTCCGATTTTCCTTTAAGATCCAGATTTTCTGACACAGATCCAGCACTTCAAAAAATCCGCTCATCACACATCCCAGATCCAAAAGTAAGACTTCAAAATCCGTCTTTTCTAAAAGAAGTTCTAAGAAATGCCTTACCTCGCCCTTTTTCCACTCCATGTAATGCTCCGGATTTGCCGGCGGTGGAATGACCTGATAGCTTCCCAGTGGATAAATACTACTCTTTAATTTTGCTAAGAGTTCTTCCTCGCCTTCCCTTAACAGATAAAATAACTCTCCCATATCCATATCCGGCTCTAAGCCCATGCTTTTGCAAAACCCGCTGCACACGCTAAAATTCAAATACAATAATTTTTTTCCTGCCGACAACTGTTCTGCCGCTGTCAGTGCAAATGGTGTCCGAAGCCGATGATTCCAGGGAGAATACACGGCAAATATCTGCTTCTCACCTCTCCAGATACTCTTTGTATCCATGCTCCCTGCCACTTTTCCAATCCCGGCATGTATTTCCCGCAGTATCCGGTCTGCCGGCTGGTACTTAAAGAGTACCCGCATATTTTCCTGTTCCGTGGAAATTTCTCCATTGCTTAAGCAGATGGCTTTTTGGGCCCTGCCTGCTTCTTCTTTGTTTTGAAAAAAGGTCTCCTCATACAGCAACAGATCAAAGTTTTCGTCATTTTTCCGGTAAAGACTTTCATCAGAAAATCCAGTCACCTCAAAGCTGTCTTTTTCTTTCGCTGCAATATAATTTACAAGCTGTCTTGTGTATTCTACATCCTGATCACAGATTGCAATCTTTTGTTTTTTCATCTCACCACCCCCAGATAATAGAGATATCCTGCCAGAATCGGCACAGAAAAATGAATCATATGTGCATCCTTCACATAGTTTTTGAATAGTAATTTGAACAGTCCCATTGCTGCTCCTGCAAGAAAGGCAGCTTCCACGCAGACCCACCACGTTTTTAATGTCAAAAATCCTGCTATTACGGAAAAAAGTTTGATATCGCCGGCACCTAAAGCGCCTATGCGAAATATCGGATAAAATAAGAATATCGGTATTGATATTTGAATGAACCATAAGGGAATGAACGAAATTCCCTTTTCATAGATTTGAATCAGAAATCCTGTCGCCAGTCCTGCTAAAATCAGCTTATTTCTGATCTTTTCAGTACGGACATCGGAGCATACTGCCAGAATTAAAATCCCCAGCAATATAATATATTTTACTTTCCTAAGCCATCCCTCCTTTGTGTAGTTGCATTTTAGCCTATTCCATACAGACTGTCCATTGTATAGTTTTTACAAATATTTTTTGCCATTTTCCACAAAAATTCTGTGAATCCTTTGTTTTTCAACATTTTTGATGTCAAAAAAAGAATTTCTAAATATTGTATATTTTGGATTTTTCTTGATTATACTTTATAAAAAGGATTAGGGTGTCAAAGGGCGGCTTACAACTTAGTGGCTGGCAACTTGCACAAAACTGAGACTGCTTTTGTGACTTTGGGAGAAAATTAGTAAATCTTAGTCTGGCTGTTCCTATATAGTGTTTGGATGCCATGGACGGCAGCCAAAGTCTTAACACCCCATGGACGGGGTGTTTAAGACGTACACGTCACGCCATCACAACCTGACGCAGGCAGACTTAGATTTTCTTATTTTCGTACAACGGAACAAAATAGCCCCAGCTTTGTGCAATCCGCCAATCAAAAAACTTGAAACAGACTTTGACACCCTAATTAGTTATAGAAGGCGCTATAAAAGCCGCTGCTGGATCAGCCAGAGTTTCATCATCGTTTTCTGTGGCAGGAGTTTGGCAATGGTATGGCAGGTTTTGACATAGGAGCTGTAGACCGACATATCTTTTCCGTGCTCTACGTCTGCGAGAGCTTTCTTTGCGACAACATCGGGAGTGACCATGTTTGTAAAGTTAGTGGTTGCTTTTTTTTGCGTCAATGATCCCTCTGTCATACAATCCGGTTTTCATCCAGCCGGGGCAGACTGCCGTAGCAGTGATGCCTTTTTCCCGGAGTTCCACGTTCAGGGCACGGGTATAGTTTCTGACAAACGCCTTGGTAGAACTGTAGATATTCTGATATGGCAGAGGCTGGAACGAAGCCTGTGAGGCAATGTTTAGGATATGGCTGCCCTTTTTCATATGTGGAATGCATACCAGTCCCATGGCAACGACACCGCTGATATTCAGGTCGATCATATTGATCGATTCATCAATGGAAATATCATCATACGAACAGAATTTTGCAAATCCTGCATTGTTGATCAGATAGCGGATATTGCAGTTTTTAAGGCTCGGATTTTCACCAAAAGTCTTAATGTTTTCGAGAGAGGAGAGGTCCATCGGATAGACAACGATCTTTTCTCCGTATCGTTTTTGAATCTTTTTTAATTTTTCTTCATTTCTGGAAATGATCCAGATCTCATCCAGTCCTTTTTTTGCAGATAACAGTTTTACAAATTCTTTGCCGAGTCCGCTGCTTGCTCCGGTTACGATCGCAATGTTCTTTTTCTTCATTATTACCTCCAGCTAAAAATCAATTTTTTTTCACGTCTGGTATATGTTATTATTTTACCATAGAAAAAAATTTCTAAAAATAGAAATGCAAAAATTGTGATATGATAAAAAGCAGAGGAGGGAGAGCGATGTTTTACAGAATCGAAAAAGACAGAGTGGAAGAGACCAGTGCCGAAAACTGGGAAAGCGGACAGTCCGGTGTGGCAGTTTTTACCCACAAAGAGTGGGAAGAAGAAATGGACATCCGTGCAACTTATCTGCTCGGACAGCGTGAGGACAACATCCATTTTTGCAAGTTGGAAAGCCATGCAAATTACCTGTTTGGAACCTTTCATATTCCGGTAAAACGGGAGCATGAAAAGAACATGGGCTTTGCATTTTATATCCTGCCCGGAAAACTGATCTTTATTGATGATAACGGTCTGGTGCAGGCACATATTAAGAAAATCATTGCGGGAAAAGTACACAGCGGTTACAATCTGGAAAAGTTTTTTTATGATTTTTTAATATCCCTGATCGATGAAGACCTGATCTATTTAGCAGTATTAGAAAAAGAGATCACGAAAATGGAAGAGAGCATGGTGGAGGACGAGCTAAAGGACTTCAACTACCGGATGCTGCATCTGAAAAAAGAGATTTCAAGGCTGTACCGCTACTACAGCCAGCTTGCCGATCTGGGCGAAAATCTGTATGAGAATGAAAAGGAATTTTTTGAAAAAAAGCATACCGGAGTCTTTCGGATTTTTGCGGAGCGTACAACAAGACTTCAGGAGGAGACACAGGTGCTTCGGGAATATGCCATGCAGGTGCAGGATGTCTATCAGTCCGAGATCGGGATACGGCAGAATAATGTCATGAAAGTGCTGACCATTGTTACAACAGTATTTTTGCCGCTGACTCTGATCGCCGGCTGGTATGGCATGAACTTTGTCTATATGCCGGAGCTGAAATGGGTCTACGGATATCCGGTCGCGATCGGTGCAAGTATCCTAGTCATCATCGTGAGCCTTTGGATTTTTAAAAAGAAAAAATATCTGTAACCGAACTGGTTGAATTTACCACAACAACGTGTTAAAATACTGAAAACACAAAGATATGCACAGAGAAATGAGGAGTGTCAGATGAAGCAAAAAGAAATCCCTTACAAGATCTACTTAGAAGAAAGCGAAATGCCAAAGGAATGGTATAACGTTCGTGCCGATATGAAGAACAAACCGGCACCACTTTTAAATCCACAGACATTGCAGCCGATGACAGCAGAGGAGTTAGGAGCTGTTTTTTGCGATGAATTAGTGGCACAGGAATTAAACGAGACCGATCCGTATATCGCGATTCCGGAAGAGATCCGCAGCTTTTACAAGATGTATCGCCCTTCACCGTTAGTACGGGCTTATTGTTTAGAAGAAAAACTTGATACCCCGGCAAAAATTTACTACAAATTTGAAGGAAACAATACCAGCGGAAGCCACAAGCTCAATTCTGCAATTGCACAGGCATATTACGCAAAGAAGCAGGGACTGAAAGGCGTTACTACCGAAACCGGTGCAGGACAGTGGGGAACTGCTTTGTCCATGGCATGCTCTTATTTTGACTTAGACTGTAAAGTTTATATGGTAAAAGTCTCCTATGAGCAGAAACCGTTCCGTCGTGAGGTTATGAGAACCTATGGTGCAAGTGTGACACCATCTCCGTCAGAGACCACCGAGATCGGAAGACAGATATTAAAAGAATTTCCGGGAACGACAGGAAGCCTTGGCTGTGCGATTTCCGAAGCAGTGGAGACCGCGACCACAACAGAAGGCTACCGTTATGTACTCGGCAGCGTGTTAAATCAGGTATTATTACATCAGTCCGTCATCGGTTTAGAGAGTAAGATCGCCATGGACAAATATGGCATCAAGCCGGATATGATCATCGGATGTGCCGGCGGCGGTTCTAATTTAGGCGGTCTGATCGCACCGTTTATGGGAGAAAAATTAAGAGGAGAGGCAGATTACGAGTTTATTGCGGTAGAACCTGCATCCTGCCCAAGTCTTACCAGAGGACGTTATGTATATGACTTCTGCGATACTGGAAAAGTATGCCCACTTGCAAAAATGTATACCCTTGGAAGTGGATTCATTCCATCAGCAAACCACGCAGGCGGCTTACGTTATCACGGCATGAACCCGGCACTTTCCCAGATGTACGAGGATGGACTCTTAGAGGCAAGAAGTGTTGAGCAGACCAGCGTCTTTGAAGCAGCAGAGCAGTTTGCAAGAGTCGAAGGAATCCTTCCGGCACCGGAGAGCAGCCATGCGATCCGTGCAGCAATCGATGAGGCACTCAAGTGCAAAGAGACAGGAGAAGAAAAAACCATCCTGTTTGGACTGACCGGAACCGGTTATTTTGATATGGTCGCATATGAGAAATTCCACAATGGAGAGATGTCCGACTACATCCCGACCGAGGAAGATTTAGCCAAAGGATTTGCAGGAATCCCGAAGATTTCTTGAGTTTAACAAAATATTAGCGGGCGAATTAATTGACTCCCTCCTACGCAACTGATAGCATGAAATCATGTATGTCAGAAGATTAATGTAGGAGGGAAATTTTTATGAGCAGTCATAAAAAAATAAGTATTCTGGGGTCAGGAAGAGTAGGTTCTTCCATCGCATATTCCCTGATATTAAAGGGATTGTGCTCAGAAATCGTATTGGTGGATATTGCCAAAGAATTAGCACAGGTAGTGTCCTATGCACCGGATGCGATTTACATCATCGTCAGCAATCCGGTCGATGTCCTTACATATGCAGTACAGGAGATTACAGGACTGCCAAAAGAGCGTGTCATTGGAACCGGAACTTTCAGACAGTGAAAAAGGACTGCTGATCGACAGTGCAAATATCTTAAAAGATGTCATTCAGACAATTGAAATCTAAGCAGGATTGTCTTATGATAGAAAAAGATCATTTTGAAAACTAAATGCAGTAAAAGGAGATAAAAAACATGGATTATGCATCAGAATCATTAAAAAGACACTATGACTGGAAAGGAAAGATTGAAGTAATCTGCCGTTGTCCGTTAGAGGATAAAGATGACTTATCCCTTGCCTATACACCGGGCGTAGCACAGCCTTGTTTAGAGATCCAGAAAGATGTAAATAAGAGTTATGAATTAACCAGACGTTCTAATTTAGTAGCAGTCGTAACAGACGGTACGGCGGTACTTGGACTTGGTGACATCGGACCGGAAGCAGGAATGCCGGTTATGGAAGGAAAATGTGCACTCTTTAAAGCCTTTGGAGATGTGGATGCAGTACCGATTTGTGTGCGTTCCAAAGAAGTGGATGATATCGTAAAGACTGTCAGCCTGATCGCCGGAAGTTTTGGCGGGATCAACTTAGAGGATATTTCCGCACCACGTTGTTTTGAGATTGAAGAAAAATTAAAAGAAACCTGTGATATTCCGATCTTCCATGATGACCAGCATGGAACAGCAGTAGTAACTTTAGCAGCACTCTTAAATGCCTTAAAGTTAACCGGAAAGAAGATGGAAGAGATCAAAGTGGTAACGAGCGGAGCAGGTGCAGCAGGAATCGCCATCATCAAACTGTTGATCGCAATGGGATTAAAAAATGTGATCCTCTGCGACAGAAAAGGCGCAATCTATGAAGGCAGAGAAGGTCTGAATAAAGAAAAAGAGGAAATGGCAAAGATCACAAACAGGGATCATGAATCCGGAACTCTTGCGGAAGTATTAAAAGGAGCTGACGTATTTATCGGCGTATCTGCACCGGGCTGTGTAACACAGGATATGGTACGTTCCATGAACGAGAATCCGATCCTTTTTCCAATGGCAAATCCGACACCGGAGATCATGCCGGACCTTGCAAAAGAAGCGGGAGCAGCAGTCGTAGGAACAGGGCGAAGCGACTTCCCGAACCAGATCAACAACGTACTTGCATTCCCTGGAATCTTCCGTGGAGCATTAGATGTAAGAGCAAGTGAGATCAACGATGAGATGAAGATCGCAGCAGCAAAAGCAATCGCATCCTTTGTAACAGATGATCTGCTCAGTGCAGACTACATCATTCCAAGTGCATTAGATAAAAATGTAGCAACAGCCGTAGCCGAAGCAGTCGCTAAGGTAGCAAAAGAAACAGGTGTTGCAAGAATCTAGATTAAGAAAAGTCAGATAAAAAAAGTCATTGACACCCAAAAAAGAAAGTGCTAGTATGACTATAATTTAATAATGCTTTAAACCGATGAAGCGGAGATAACGTTAATCATGGACGTACAGAGAGTCCGGGAAGCTGAGAGCCGGATCGACCCCAGATTAGCAAATGGACCGCAGAGGGTGCAGTCAAAGGTGTAGATTCATACACTGAGTATTCTGCAACGTGAAGACATACGTCAGTTGTCCGGGATATGATGGTATCCTATGGAGTGTGTAAAGGGGTAACTCTTTACAAATCAAGGTGGCACCGCGAGAAGTTTAAGCTCGTCCTTGACAGAAATGTCAGGGATGGGCTTTTTTTGTTCCATAGAAAATGCCGTATTCCCTATAGAGCAAAAATCCCTTTGGGTGAACATACAGAAAGGAGAAGCAATATGATCAGACCAACCTTAGAGGAAGCAAAAACATTGGCAAAAGAAGGAAACTATCAGGTACTTCCTGTCAGCATGGAGCTCTACAGTGACTTTGTGACACCGATAGAAGTGTTAAGAAAACTGCAAAACGTCAGCAGTCACTGTTACTTATTAGAATCCATAGAGGATAGTCAGAAGTGGGGCAGATACACATTTTTAGGTTATCAGCCTAAACTGGAACTGACCTGCAAAGATGGAAAGACCATCATCCGCAACGGAACGCAGATTACCTTAGAGACAAAGCATCCGGGAGAGCAGATCCGCCAGATCATCCGGGAAAACCGAAGTCCCCATTTTGAATATCTGCCGACCTTTACCGGCGGGCTGGTAGGATACTTCTCCTATGACTATATCAAATATGCAGAGCCGGGACTGCATTTAGATGCCGAGGATACCGAAGGATTTCAGGATGTGGATCTGATGCTGTTTGATAAAGTCATTGCATTCGATAACTTCAGGCAAAAGCTGATCTTAATCGTAAATGCAGGCTGTAAAGAAATAGAGACGGAATATCACAGGGCAGAGTTAGAACTTGAGAGCATGAAGCATCTGATCCTGCAGGGAGCACCAAAAGAGGAAGAGCCGGGCAGCTTAAAGACAGAGTTCTCACAGCTATTTAAGGAAAGCGAATATTGCAGTATGGTAGAAAAAGCAAAAAGCTACATTTGTGAGGGAGATATTTTTCAGGTCGTGCTTTCAAACCGGTTCGAGGCAGAATACGAAGGAAGTCTCTTAGATACCTACCGGGTACTCAGAACGACAAATCCATCACCGTATATGTTCTATTTTTCCAGTGATGATATAGAGATAGCGGGAGCTTCACCGGAAACCTTAGTCAAAGTAGAAAATGGGGTTGCCCACACATTTCCATTAGCAGGAACCAGACCAAGAGGAGCAACCCAGGCAGAAGATGAAGCATTAGAAAAAGAACTGTTATCCGATGAAAAAGAATTAGCAGAACATAACATGTTAGTGGATTTAGGAAGAAATGATATTGGAAAGATCAGCAAATTTGGAAGTGTGGAAGTAGAAAAGTATATGTCGATCGAACAATTTTCCCATGTTATGCATATCGGTTCAACGGTCAAAGGTGAACTAAGAAAAAATCTTGATGCCATTCATGCGATCGATTCCATTCTTCCGGCAGGAACCTTGTCGGGAGCACCAAAGATCCGGGCATGTGAAATCATCAATGAATTAGAAAATAATAAACGAGGGATTTATGGAGGAGCGATTGGCTACATCGATTTCACGGGAAATTTAGATACCTGTATAGCAATAAGGATCGCCTATAAAAAGAACGGAAAAGTATTCATCCGAAGCGGAGCAGGCATTGTTGCAGATAGTGTTCCTAAAAAGGAATATCAGGAGTGTATCAACAAAGCAAAAGCAGTACGCATCGCATTAGAGACAGCGCAGGGAGGGATATAGACATGGTATTACTGATTGATAATTATGACAGTTTTTCTTATAACCTGTATCAATATGTGGGAAGCATTACGCCGGATATCCGGGTGGTGCGAAATGATGAGCTGACCGTCGAAGACATCCGCAGGCTGAATCCGCAGAGAATCATTCTATCTCCGGGGCCGGGATATCCCAAGGATGCGGGAATCTGTATGGAGGTGGTAAAAAAGCTTTCCGGTGAAATCCCAATCTTAGGAGTCTGCTTAGGACATCAGGCAATCTGCGAAGCCTATGGTGCAGTTGTATCTCATGCAAAAACGCTGATGCATGGAAAGCAGTCTAAGATATTAACAGAAGAGCCGTGTAAGATCTTTTCTGAAATAGAGACACCGTTTTTAGCAGCGCGTTATCATTCGTTAGCAGTCCGAGAAGAGACCTTGCCAAAAGAACTGTTAGTCACGGCAAGGGCAGAGGACGGCGAGATCATGGCGGTCATGCATCGGGAATATCCGGTTTATGGATTACAGTTTCATCCCGAATCGATCCTGACACCGGACGGCAGGAAGATGATAGAAAATTTTCTGAAATAAAGAAAAGAAATAACATGGAGAAATGCATGAAATAGATGATATGAAGTAGGGACATGAAACAGATGCAATGAAATAAATTCCACGAAAAAACACATGAGGAGGAGCACAAAATGATCAAAGAAGCAACAGCAAAATTAATCGACAAAAAGGATTTAACTTATAAAGAAGCAAATGAAGTCATCGATGAGATCATGAGCGGTAAGACATCAGAGGTTCAGACCGCGGCATTTTTAGCGGCACTTTCAACGAAAGGAGAAACCATAGAAGAGATCACAGCCTGCGCATCGGCAATGCGTAATCATGCTCTGCCGCTGCAGCACCGGATGGATTTATTAGAGATTGTGGGAACAGGCGGAGATCAGGCCATGTCCTTTAATATTTCCACAACCTCAGCAATCGTAATTGCTTCCGGTGGAGTAAAAATCGCAAAACACGGAAACCGTGCAGCATCTTCTAAAAGCGGGGCAGCCGACTGCTTAGAAGCACTGGGAGTCAACATAGAATTAGAGCCGGAAAAATGTGTGAAACTGTTAGAAGAGATCGGGATATGCTTTTTATTCGCACAAAAATATCACACTTCCATGCGATATGTAGGACCGGTGCGAAAAGAACTGGGAATGCGGACGGTGTTCAATCTTTTAGGACCTCTGACCAATCCGGCATCCGCAAATATGCAGGTTATGGGCGTGTATGCACAGGAGTTAGTCGAGCCAATGGCACGGGTATTGAGCGGACTTGGAGTCAAGCGGGGAATGATAGTCTATGGTCAGGATAAATTGGATGAGATTTCTGTTTCTGCACCGACCACCATCTGTGAATTTTCCGATGGAACCTATCAGACCTATACGATAGAGCCGGAAGATTTTGGAATGCAAAGAGCTGCAAAAGAAGAACTGGTAGGAGGAACACCATTAGAAAATGCCAGGATCACCACAGAGATCCTCGACGGAAAAAAAGGAGCAAAAAGAGATGCGGTACTCTTAAATGCCGGAGCAGGACTTTATATCGGTGGAAAAGCAGCAACACTCAAAGAAGGCGTGGAGCTTGCGGCAGAACTGATCGACAGCGGAGCAGCGAAAAAGAAATTAGAAGAATTCATTGAACAATCGAACCGATAGGAGAACACTTATGATATTAGATGAATTAGCAGCCTATGCAAAAGAACGCGTAGAAGCAGCAAAACAGAAAAAAGGAATCTCAGAGCTGATAGCAGAGGCACAGGCATTGCCAAAAGGAGCGTTTGTTTTTGAAAAAAAGCTGAAAAAAGAGGGGCTGTCCTTTATCTGCGAAGTAAAAAAAGCATCGCCCTCTAAGGGGATCATATCGGAGAAATTTCCATATTTAGAGATTGCAAAAGAATATGAAGAGGCAGGAGCGGACTGCATCTCCGTATTAACGGAACCGAAGTGGTTCTTAGGTTCCGATGCGATTTTCCGGGAAATACGAAAAACATGCACGATACCGATGATCCGAAAAGATTTTACGGTAGACCCATATCAGATTTATGAAGCGAAACTGTTAGGGACAGATGCGGTACTTTTAATCTGTGCATTGTTAGATACAGATACGATCCGGGAGTATCTGGACATTTGCAACGAACTGGGGATCAGCGCACTGGTAGAGACGCACGATCAAAAAGAAATTGAATCGGCATTAAAAGCAGGCGCAAAGATCATAGGTGTCAATAACCGGAATCTCAAAGATTTCAGTGTGGATTTTGAAAATGCAAGGCAGTTAAGAGCGTGTATTCCCAAAGAAGTCCTGTTTGTGGCAGAATCCGGGGTCAAAGGAAGCGAAGATATCAAAGCGTTACGGGAAATCGGAGCAGATGCCGTGTTAGTCGGAGAAGCACTGATGCGGGCAGAAAATAAGAAAGAGTTGTTGAAGCAGTGGAAAATAGAACAGAAATAGTAAAAATCAAAATCTGCGGACTGTACCGTATGGCAGACGCAGATTATGTAAACCAATACAAACCGGACTATGTCGGATTTGTATTTGATCCTCCCAGTCATAGAAATGTAACAGAGGAGCAGGCGGAGAGGCTGCGACAGCGTATCAACCCATCAATCCCGGCGGTAGGAGTTTTTGTGAATGAGAAAAAAGAGAAGATCTGTCGTCTGGTGCAAAAAGGGATCATCCAGATCGTCCAGCTTCATGGGCAGGAGGATGAAGAGTATATCCGCAGTTTAAAAAAAGAACTTGGTACAAAAACAGAAATCTGGAAAGCATATAAAATCCGAAGCCTAAAAGATATACAGGCGGCAGAAAAAAGTTCTGCGGATGAGGTGCTCTATGACAATGGCTATGGAACAGGAAACAGTTTTGACTGGACAGTTTTAGAAGCATATCATCCGAAGCGGCAGTATCTCTTAGCCGGCGGGATCACTGCAGAAAACATGGCAGAGGCAATGGAAAAGTTCCATCCGAAAGTCATAGACATCAGCAGTGGTGTGGAAACGGATGGAAAAAAGAATGCCGAAAAAATAAGGGAAGTTATAGAAGTGAGGGATCATGCAAGCATGTTGACTCACTTGCACTCATGATATCACAATAAAATCAACGAAAAAAGGAGAGAATCATGTCAAAAGGAAGATTTGGAGTTCATGGAGGTCAATACATACCGGAAACCCTGATGAATGCAGTGATAGAATTAGAAGAAGCATACAAATATTATCAAAAGGATGAGACGTTCAATCGGGAACTGACGGAACTATATAACAATTATGCGGGAAGACCGTCCCTGCTTTATGAAGCAAAACGGATGTCAGAGGATTTAGGTGGAGCAAAGATCTATTTAAAAAGAGAAGATTTAAACCATACCGGTTCCCATAAGATCAACAACGTCTTAGGACAGGTATTGCTTGCAAAAAAAATGGGAAAGACCCGTGTCATAGCAGAAACAGGAGCAGGACAGCATGGCGTAGCAACAGCAACGGTAGCGGCACTGACGGACATGGAATGTGAAGTGTTCATGGGAGCAGAAGATATCAAACGTCAGGCATTAAACGTCTACAAAATGAAACTGTTAGGAGCAAAAGTACATTCCGTAGAGTCAGGAACGGCAACCTTAAAAGATGCGGTATCGGAGACCATGCGGGAATGGACAAACAGGATCGCAGATACACACTATGTCTTAGGCTCCGTGATGGGACCACATCCGTTTCCAACGATCGTCCGTGATTTTCAGGCAGTCATTTCAAGAGAGATCAAAAGCCAGTGTTTAGAAAAAGAGGGCAGACTGCCGGATGCAGTGCTTGCCTGTGTCGGTGGCGGTTCGAATGCGATCGGAGCATTTTATCATTTTATCGAAGATGAAAATGTAAGGCTGATCGGCTGTGAGGCAGCAGGACGTGGAATCGATACGTTAGAGACTGCAGCAACTTTGAATACCGGAAGACTTGGGATTTTTCATGGAATGAAGTCCTATTTTTGTCAGGATAAATATGGTCAGATCGCACCGGTGTATTCGATTTCCGCAGGACTCGATTATCCGGGGATCGGACCGGAGCATGCACATCTGCACGATACCAAAAGAGCGGAATATGTGGCAGTGACCGATGATGAGGCGGTAGAGGCATTTGAATATTTGAGTAGGATAGAGGGGATTATTCCGGCGATCGAGAGCGCTCATGCGGTCGCACATGCCATGAAATTAGCACCGACAATGAAAAAAGACCAGATCATGGTCATTAATATTTCGGGACGTGGAGATAAAGACTGTGCAGCAATTGCAAGGTATAGAGGAGATCAGATATATGACTAGAATAGCAGAAGCATTTTCAAATAAAAAAGCATTTATACCATTTTTAACCTGTGGCGATCCGGATTTAGAGACAACGGCAGAATTTATCAAAGTGATGGAGCAGGCAGGGGCAGACATCATAGAGTTGGGGATTCCGTTTTCCGATCCGACAGCAGAAGGTCCTGTGATCCAGGGAGCAAATCTGCGGGCATTAAAAACAGGCGTGACAACTGATAAAATATTTGATATGGTAGAGGATGTACAAAAAGAAGTAAGTGTACCGCTGGTATTCATGACCTATGCGAATGTGGTTTATTCCTATGGTACAAAACCATTTTTAGAGCGGGCAAAAAAAGCAGGGATCGCAGGATTGATCCTGCCGGATGTGCCGTTTGAAGAAAAAGAAGAGTTTGCACCGGCATGCGAAGAATATGGAATCGAGTTTATCTCGCTGATCGCACCGACATCCCATGAGAGGATCGGAAAAATCGCAAAGGACGCAAAAGGATTTGTCTATTGCGTATCCTCCCTTGGCGTAACCGGAATGCGCAGTGAGATCACGACGGATGTGGGAGCTATGGTAGAACTGGTACACAGTTATACCGATGTTCCGACAGCGATCGGTTTTGGAATATCCACACCGGAACAGGCAAAGCAAATGGCAGAAAAGGCAGACGGAGTCATTGTCGGTTCTGCGATCGTAAAGATCATTGGAGAATATGGAAAAGATGCCACTCCTTATATAGAAGAATTTGTACATAAAATGAAGGAGGCGGTATCGGAAGTTTCCTGAATATAGAAAGTGAACATAGAAAGAAGGCAGAGTATGGAAGAATATTTTGATATCCGTGACAGTGCAGGCAATCCGACCGGGGAGGTCAAGGCGCGTTCACTGGTACATCGGGACGGTGACATTCATGGAACCTCCCATGTGTGGCTGGTGCGGAAGAATAAAAAGAGCGGCTATGATGTATTGCTGCAAAAGCGGAGTGATGACAAGGATTCATTTCCGGGATGTTACGATATCTCTTCCGCCGGACATCTGCCGGCAGGAGCCGATTACAGGGAATCGGCAGTCCGGGAATTAGAAGAGGAACTTGGAATCGCCGTAAGCCCAGAGGACTTACGGTTTCTTGGCATGCACGAAGGGGACGTAAAAGAGGAATTTTATGGAAAACCCTTTCATAATCATGAAATCAGTGCTATTTTTATATTGGAGAAAAACATAGAACCGGAAGGAATGTGTTTACAAAAGGAAGAAGTAAGCGGGGTCTTATGGATGGATTTTGCAGAGTGTTTAGATGGAATTCGTAAAAATACATTATGTCATTGTATTTTTGAGGACGAGTTTGAAACATTGGGGGAATATCTAGGCATACTAAGCAAAACGGAAACAACATAGAAAGACGAGGCTGAGTGATGGATCTTGCAGGAATGAATATAAGAAAGATTACAGATTATTTTCGTGCAGGCTGTAAGGAGGATTATAACCGTAGGATTGGAGTTGAAATAGAACATTTTGTAATAAAAGAAGACAACACCAATGCAACATATGAAGAGATAGCGGAATTGTTAGAAGCAGTATTTGGCAACGAACAGTGCGAGTATGAGCAGCGTTCCCTGTTAGGTTGTGTGACGATGGAGTATGTGATCAGTTTAGAGCCGGCAGCCCAGTTAGAGATCAGCATTTTTCCGAGAAAGACCGTACAGGAATTAGAACAGATCTACGAAGGGTTCCTAAAACGAATGGAGTCCTATTTAGGACTACGCCATATGAGACTTGAAACCTGTGGCTATCAGCCGTATGCAAAAGCCGCAGAGCTGCCACTGATCCCAAAGAGACGATATGAATATATGGATGCATATTTTAAGCACACGGAGACCATGGGAATCCGCATGATGCGGGGAAGTGCCTCTACACAGGTGTCGATCGACTATCTGAACGAGCAGGATTTTGTAAAAAAATTCCAGCTTGCCCAGATGTTATCCCCGGTGCTGGCACTGCTGACAGAGAACACAGCGGTCATAGACGGAATTCCCGTAAAAAAACATATTCCACGGACAGAAATTTGGAATCATGTGGACAAGAAACGATGCGGAATCGTTCCGGGAAGCATGAGCGAGGAATTTTCTTTTTATACTTATGCAGAATATGTCTATCATGTACCGCTGATCTTTGCAAGAGATCACGGCATAATCATGCCGACCGGAGAGTGGTCCGCAGCGGAGTACTATAGAGGACGACTCATGACAGAGGAAGAGATCGAGCATATGCTGTCGATGGTATTTCCGGATGTGCGGTTAAAGAATTATATCGAGATCCGCATGGCAGACAGTCTGCCAAAGGAAGAAGCCTTTGCATATACGGCTTTGATCCGTGATATTTTTTACGGAGGCAATATCAGTAAAATACGCAGGTATTTAGGGAATCCGACCGAAGAGGAAATTGCACAGGCGAAGGAAAATGTCATAAGCTATGGAGAAGACGGCATGATATATGGAAGAAAGGCAGGCGAGATCTTTGCCTACCTACAGCAGTTTTCCAAAGACCCAATGCAGAAATTATTAGAAAAAAGAAGGCATCAGAATGAGCGAGACAACCAGATTGACGAATGAATATATTGAGATTACAAAGCAGGACATAGAAGCCCATGAGAGGACGGCAAAAGAGGCAAACGAATATATCCGTAACTCGACGGCGCAGTACCATGGCAGATGTGTCAAAGCACTCTATGTTCCAAAGATTTTTACCGGACGGGAGGAGCGGATATTCTCCGATCTGGTCAGTACGATGTGTGGCATTTTTTATAAGGTTATGGATGCCTATGCAAAAGACAAAGATTACCGGAGGCTTTTTGGATTTGAGCCGAAGTTAGAGGAACTGATCTTAAGAGAACCGACCTATGACAGTCCGATCCCGATCGCAAGGATCGACATCTTTTATAATGAAGAAACAGGTGATTTCAAATTCTGCGAATTTAACACCGACGGAACTTCGGCAATGAACGAGGACAGGGAGTTAAACATCGCGATCCAAAAGACGAAAGCCTATCAGCAGATGGCAGAAACCCATGAGTTCAAGAGTTTCGAGCTTTTTGATTCCTGGGTGGAGACATTTTTAGAGATTTACCATAGCAGTCAGAATCCGAAAGAACATCCGAATGTAGCGATCGTAGATTTTATGGAAAATGCGACAGAGATGGAATTTCAGATTTTTGCAGAGCATTTCAAGGCACATGGATGCAAGGCACAGCTTTGTGAGATCCGAAATCTGCAATATAAGGATGGTACACTGTATACACCGGACGGAATGCAGGTGGATGCGATCTACCGCCGTGCCGTTACCAGTGATATCATGAAGCACTATGAAGAGGTAGAAGATTTTATTGCAGCAGTAAAGGACAATGCTGTATGTCTGATCGGAGATTTCAGAACGCAGATTGCCCACAATAAAATCCTATACAAGATATTACATCTGCCACAAACGCAGGTATTTTTAACAGAGGAAGAAAACGCATTTGTAAAGGCTCATGTACCGATGACCTATAGCATCCATGATGAACGTTTAAATATAGAAGAAATCTTAACCGAAAAAGACAAGTGGATCTTAAAGCCGGAGGATTCTTACGGTTCACAGGGAATCCATGCAGGGGTGGAGTGCAATGCGGAGGAATGGAAGGAATACTTCTATAAGGAAAGAAACGATGCAGACAGCACCTATCTGATCCAGGAATTCTGTGTGCCGTATCAGACCATGAACGTGGATTTAGCACAGGGCGAGCGTACATTTTTCCCGGTGTATAACCTGACCGGATTATTTACTTATGGTGGAAAATTCAGGGGAGTGTATTCAAGAATCTCAAAGAGCGAGATCATTTCCACACAGTACAGCGAAATGGCACTGCCAACATTATTTGTGACCCAAAAGAAGGTATAAGGGTTAAAGTATAGAAGAATCAGAACATAGAAGAATCCGAGCATAGAGGAATAATAATAGAAGGATCGAGGAAACAAAATGCGGAAAATGGAATTTAAAATGGAGCGGACAGGACTCTTAGAAGTCGGAGACATCCTGCCGGTCACTGAGGGTAAACTGCCCAATTCCTATTACTATACCTTAGGACGGGCATATGCAATGTCTGCAAACTATAAATATAATGAACGTTTACAGAGCAGAGAAGGAAAAGTCATAGACGTAAAAGAGACAGAAAAAGGATATTTTGTAACCGTGGAATTTGATGAGGAGGAATGACACAAAGATACCAAAAAGGGGACGTAAAATTTGACATATTTACGGTTTCGTGCTATTTTATAGCTGTCGTAGAAGAAGGATCATTCCGTTGCAGTTGAGAGGAAATTTATGACAAATCAGGGAAAGAACGCCGTAGACACATTGTTAGCGGAAAGTTTTAAAGAGCTGACCTTAAAACAGCCGATAGAAAAGATTACAATTAAGGAAATCACAGATAAAGCGGGAGTCATCCGTCCGACATTTTATAATCATTTTCAGGACAAGTATGAACTGCTAGAATGGATCATCATGACACAGATCATAGAACCAATCGGACCGCTTCTTCAGAATGGTATGGTGCATGAGGCATTGGTGCTGATGTTTACAAGCATTGAAAAAGAGCGGGACTTCTATAGTAAGGCGTGTAAGTTAGAAGGACAGAATTCCTTTGAGAGTATTGTAAAGTCCTGTATCAAGCAGATCATCTTAGGAGTTATTGAGAATAAGGTAACCGGAAAGAAACCGGTACATGCCTGGCTGACACCGGATCATTTAGCAGAGTATTACAGCCAGTCCATGTGTTTTGTAGCGATCAGCTGGATCAAGAGCAATATGGTGATACCGCCAAAAGAAGTGGCAGATATTTATCAATATGTCATAAAACGTTCTTTGGACGAGATATTATCTGAAATGTAGTAACAAAATATACACATGGATAGAAATGTATAGGGCACAATACAAAAACACCGAAATGTATAATCGTAAAAGACAGCAAAAAAAGATTGAATATTTATTTATTCGGTCTTTTTTTTTATACTCAAGTTCGAGATTAAAGAAAAGAGATGAGGAAAGATGATTAATTTTGGAAAGGGAGTAGTAAAATTACGTATTCCGATTTTGATAGTGAGTATTATTTTGCTCTTCCCAGCAGCACTAGGATATTTTCACACAAGAGTAAACTATGATATCCTAACTTATTTACCGAAAGAGATTGACACCATGAAGGGTCAGGACATTCTTTTGGACGAATTTGGCACAGGAGCATTTTCCATGTGCGTGGTAGAAGGAATGGAAGATCAGGACATTTCAAAGATGAGAAAGAACATGGAAAAAGTAGACCATGTGAAAAAAATTCTCTGGTATGATTCCTTAGCAGATTTATCTATTCCAAAAACCATGTTACCGGATAAGGTACAGAATGCATTCATCAATGAGGACAAGGATGCAACCTTAATGGTAATTTTCTTTGACAGCTCCATGTCATCCGATGAAACAATGGATGCGATCGAAGAGCTGCGAAGCGTAGCAGACAAACAGTGTTACATAAGTGGTATGTCGGCAGTCGTTACAGATACGAAGAACCTGTCAGACAAAGAGGTACCGATTTATGTAATCATCGCAGTAATCCTTGCAGTCATCGTACTTTCACTGACTATGGACTCTGCATTGATCCCGGTATTCTTCTTATTAAGTATCGGAATGGCAATTATATACAACTTAGGTTCGAATGTGTTCTTCGGAGAGATCTCCTATGTCACACAGGCACTTGCGGCGGTACTACAGCTCGGTGTTACGATGGACTATTCCATTTTCCTGTGGCATTCTTATGAAGAGAACCAGGAGCGTTTCCCGGATGATAAGAAGAGAGCGATGGCTCATGCAATTTCGAATACCTTAACATCCGTTATCGGAAGTTCCATCACAACCGTAGCAGGATTCGTAGCACTCTGCTTCATGAGCTTTACCCTTGGTCTTGACCTTGGTGTTACCATGGCAAAAGGTGTTGTATTCGGAGTTATCTGCTGTGTAACCGTATTACCGTCTATGATCCTTGTATTTGATAAAGCGATCGACAAGACAAGACATAAAGCGATCATCCCGGATTTAAGTGTTATTTCCGGATGGGTAGTAAAACACTACAAAGCATTTATCGTAACATTTATTATCGTATTAATTCCTGCACTTTGGGGTTATACTCATTATGAAGTATACTATGATTTAGCCGGTACACTTCCGGGAAATCTGGACAGTGTTATCGCAAATGACAAGTTAGACGAAACATTTGCAATGAACTCTACACACATTATCCTTTGTGATTCATCCTTAGAGCCAAAAGAAGTGAACGAGATGATGAGCAAGATTGATGACGTGGATGGTGTAAAAGCGACCCTTGGTTTAGACAGTCTGGTAGGACCGACCGTACCAAGAGAGATGATCCCATCAGACATCAAAGAAGTTGTTATGGATGAGAACTATCAGATGTTGATGATCAGTTCTGAATACAAAGTAGCATCTGATGAAGTAAATGATCAGTGTGATAAGATTGAAAAGATCATGAAGAAGTATGATAAAAATGCGATGCTGATCGGTGAAGCACCTTGTACAAAAGACTTGATCACGATCACAAACCATGACTTCAACGTCGTAAGTACAGTATCCATCGGTGCGATCTTCTTAATTATTGCATGCGTATTCAAATCAATATCCTTACCAATTATCTTAGTAGCGGTTATTGAGTTTGCTATCTTCATTAACATGGGTATTCCGGCGTTTACGGGAACGAAACTTCCGTTTATTGCAGGAATCGTAATTGGAACGATCCAGTTAGGAGCAACCGTAGACTATGCAATCCTGATGACAACGAAGTATCGTAAAGCAAGATACAATGGAGTAGAAAAGCAGGAGGCAATCACATCTGCCTTAGGAGCATCTATGCAGTCCGTTATTGTCAGTGCGTTGAGTTTCTTTGCAGCAACATTTGGTGTAGGTCTATATTCAAACGTAGACATGATAGCTTCTCTTTGCTCACTGATGGCAAGAGGTGCGATCATCAGTATGTTCGTAGTAATCTTCATACTGCCGTCCATGTTTATGATTTTTGATAAGATAATCTGCAAGACAAGTAAAGGATTTTTGCAAAAAAATTAAGGAGGAACCAAGATGAAATTACCTGAATTAAAAAGAAGATTTAAAAATAAATATGTGATCCGTATTGCAGCCGGCGTATTAACCATCGCCGTTGCAGGCGGAAGTGCCGGTGTATACACTGTTAATGCAGCAAAGACATCTACAAAGGCAGAGACTACACAGGAGTCTACCGATAAGAAAGACAAAAAAGATAACAAAGATGATGAAGAAGACTTAAAAGAAGTTCTTTCTTCTAAGATCAGCAAAGCAGCAGACGAAGAAGTCGGAAAAGAAGAGACTGTTTACGTTGTTGCAGATAACTCCGGAAAAGCAAAAGATGTCATTGTCAGTGACTGGTTAAAGAACCCGGATGGAAATGAGACAATTGAAGACGTTTCAGACTTAAAAGACATCAAGAATGTCAAAGGTAAAGAGAAGTTTGAAGAAAAAGACGGAAAGATCACCTGGAAAGCAAAAGGAAAAGACATCTATTATCAGGGAAAAACAGATAAAGAGCTTCCTGTAAAACAGACCATTTCTTACTACTTAGACGGTGAGAAGATGGATCCGGATGAGATCGCAGGCAAGAGCGGAAAAGTTACGATCCGTTTTGATTACAAGAACAACCAGAAAACTACTACAACTGTAGACGGTAAGAAGTATAGCGTTTATGTACCATTTACCATTATGACAGGAATGATCTTAGACGACAGCTTTACAAACGTTAAGGTTAAGAATGGTAAAGTTATTTCTGACGGTGACAAGAACATGGTGGTCGGCGTTGCAATGCCGGGCTTAAAGGACAGCTTAAAAGTAACTTCTTCTGATTTCTCCGAAGATATTGATATCCCGGAATATGTAGAAGTAACTGCTGACGTAAAAGATTTCTCCATGGATATGACCATGAGCGTTATGTTAAGCGGTATTACAAGCAGCGACAATGTAGAAGATTTCGTAGACTTAAGCGATTTAGATGATGCAATTGATACACTTTCTGATTCTTCTTCACAGTTAGCAGACGGAACAAAAGAGCTTCGTGAAGGTTTAGAGCAGTTAAGAAGTAAAGTTCCTGCATTAGCAGATGGTGCAAACACCTTAAACAGCAGCACAGAATCTCTTCGCAATGGTGTATCTTCCTTAGATGCAACCTTAAATACTGCAATGACAGAAGAAGAAAAAGCAGCCGCTTCTAAGCAGGCATCAGAGACTGTAGATGCACAGGCAGATTCCATTAAGAAACAGGCAGCCGATACGGTAGCATCCCAGAAGAAAGATATCGAGAAGAAAGCATCCGATGCCGTAGATGCACAGGCAGATTCCATTAAGAAGCAGGCAGCCGATACGGTAGCATCCCAGAAGAAGAGCATTGAAAAACAGGCATCTGATACCGTAGACAAACAGGCAGATTCCATTAAGAAACAGGCAGCCGATACGGTGGCATCTCAGAAAGAAAGCATTGAAAAACAGGCGTCTGCAACCGTAGATGCACAGGCAGAAGCGATTAAGAAACAGGCAGCTGATACCGTAGCAGCACAGCAGGCAGAAATTGCAAAACAGGCGGAAGCACTTGTAACAGCACAGGAAGCAGATATTAAGAGCCAGGCAGACCAGCTTGTAGATGCTGAGGCAGGCAATATCCAGAAATTAGCAGCCGCAGCAGTCAAAGCAGAATTTGATGCAGGACAGCGTCAGGCAATTGCAAATCAGGCAAAAGCAACGACTACAAGTACTGTTTCTGTAGCATTAAAGGGAAATGCACAGCTTCTCCCAATCTTAAAAGCAGGTATCAAGGCAAATGTAGCAGCAGCAGGCGGCAGCATCAGTGATGAAGATGCAACAGCACAGGCTTATCAGTTGATCGATGCTATGGCAGCACAGATCGGAGAAGGAGCCGCTCCAAATGTAGCGGCAGCATGTGAGAATGCAGCAACGCAGGCAGCACAGAAAGCAGCCGTAACAGGAGCTAAGCAGGGAGCAGAAAAAGGTGCGGTAGCAGGAGCAAAACAGGGAGCATCCCAGGGTGCGGTAGCAGGAGCAACATTAGCAGCACAGCAGGCAGCCGTAACAGGAGCAAAACAGGGAGCAGCAGCAGGAGCAGTATCCGGAGCAACAGCAGCAGCGCAGCAGGCAGCTGTAACAGGAGCTAAGAGTGGAGCAGCAGCAGGAGCAGTATCCGGAGCAACAGCAGCAGCACAGCAGGCAGCGATCACAGGAGCTAAGAGCGGAGCAGCACAGGGTGCCGTAACAGGAGCAACCGAGGCAGCTCAGACAGCAGCATTATCAGGAGCTAAGAGTGGAGCAGCACAGGGTGCGATCGCAGGAGCTGAGTCAGCAAAGAAAACAGTAGCAGCAGGAATTGAAGCAGTACAGTCTAACGGTTACAGCTTAGTAACAGGAATGGACGCATTAAAGAATGGTACACAGGCACTTGCTGATCAGGTACCGGCATTAACAGATGGTGTTGGCAAATTAGCAGACGGTTCCGTAACATTGAATGAGGGAATGGTAAAATTCGATGAAGAAGGAATACAGAAGTTAGCAGATACCTACAATGGCGATGTCAAAGGTATGTTAAACAAAGTTGTAGCAGTAATGCAGGCTGGTTCAGATTATCAGTCATTCTCAGATATTTCTGAGGATACTCTTGGAGAAGTGAAATTCATTATCCGTACTGAGGGCGTAGGAACAGACGAAGACTAACAGAAACGGAAAGGAGAGGGAGGAATGAGCTGGATAGAAATTGTGCTGATTACCATTGGCATGTCGCTGGATACTTTTGCGGCAGTAGAGTGTCAGGGTGCATTAGTCGCAAAACTGGAAAAGAAACGCTTATCCATGGCAGTTACCGTGATCGCCTTGTGGCAGACAATCGCACTTCTCATCGGCAGCTTTTTGGTAACTCTCCTGAACCAGTATGACACACAACTGAGTGGAGAAGCCTTTATAGGAAGGATACTTGCAATTCTGATCCTGTTTGGCATGGGTCTTCGGATGTTTGTCAAAGCATGGAGAAATGAAAGGATCGTAGAGAAACGGGAAGATGGTCTGGATATTAAAAAAACTTTCTTTTCGATCGCAAAAGGAACGATATTCACGATTCTGACAGGAATCGCATTTGCATTCTTAGAGGCAGATATAAAAGCAGTATTGATTATGATTATCTGCGTCACGATCGCAATGGTCATCATCGGGCTCTATACGGGCTACCGGCTGGGATTTGAGCAGAAGTCCAAAGCCTATATCGGAGGCGGGGCACTTCTGATCGCAGCAGGGATCGATGTCATCGTCCGTTACATTGTGATGAGATGATAAATAGGGAATGAGAAATTAAGAAGGTGTTCCAAAGCCGGGAGGCGGGGAACACCTTCTTTTCGCGTAAAATACCGGCACGGTATTTTACGAAATCATCGCTTCTTTCATCAGAATATTTTAAGCCCCCTATCCACCCTTACACCCACCCGCGCTCCCCCACACCCATACACATATAACCCTGAGAAACAAGTATGACACCTAAGCAGGATGTAAAGCAAAGAAAACCAAAGAGTAGATCGCGGGGAGAACCTTTCAGATATGGAAAGTTTCTTTTTGTGCAATGGAGATGAAACTCAAGGAATCGTGAAGCCCACTGGCGCACACGATTCCTGCTTTCAGAGGTTCATCGGAATGATCTGCACAAGGAAACTTGGAATATCTGAAAGGTACTCCCTCGCGGCACTATTGCAAACTATGTCTTATCCATCCTCGCAGGAAAGAACTTGTTACGAAGAAACCCTTGTGCTATGATAGAAACTATGAAAATATTACTGAATGCAATCAACGCAAAATACATCCATTCCAATCTGGCAGTTTACAGCTTAAGGGCATATGCAAAAGAATATCGGGAGCATATCAGACTGTTAGAATATACGATCAACAACAGAGTAGAGGAGATTTTAGAAGGCATTTACAAAGAGCGTGCGGATGTCATCTGTTTTTCCTGCTATATCTGGAATATTGCGTATGTAAAGGAATTAATAGAAGAGTTAAAAAAATTATGTCCGAATACACCGATTTGGGTTGGCGGGCCGGAAGTCTCCTATGAGGTAGAGACGTTATTAGCAGAAAATCCGGGAATCGACGGAGTGTTTATCGGAGAGGGCGAGCATACGTTTAAAAAGGTGTGCCGCTGTTATATAGAAGCAGAGGAAAGTGAGCGGGAAGAAGAACTTTTGCGGGTTCCGGGGATTGCATACCGGAAACGGGACAAAACGGTGGCATTTACCGGAATGGCAGAGCCGGTGGATATGAGCACGATCCCATTCTGTTATGAAGATATGGAACAGTTCAAAAACAAGATCATTTATTATGAATCCTCCAGAGGCTGTCCGTTCTCCTGTAGTTATTGTCTTTCTTCGATCGATAAAAAAATGCGGTTTCGTGATATCGAGCTGGTAAAAAAAGAACTCGGCTTTTTTATCGAACAGGAAGTGCCCCAGGTCAAATTCGTAGACCGGACCTTTAACTGCAGTCATACACATGCCATGGAAATCTGGAGATTTATCAAAGAAAAAGATTTGGGAAAGACGAATTTTCACTTTGAGGTGGCTGCAGATCTGTTGACGGAGGAAGAATTAGAATATATTGCCGGAATGCGTCCGGGGCTCATACAGTTAGAGATCGGCGTGCAGTCCACGAATGATGTTACAATACAGGAAATACACCGGACCATGGATTTAGAAAAACTAAAGGCAGTCGTGAGACGGATACAGGCACCGGGCAACATCCATCAGCATTTAGATTTAATTGCAGGACTGCCGTATGAGGATTATCAGACCTTTCAAAAGTCATTTGATGAGATTTACGATTTAAAACCGGAGCAGCTTCAGCTTGGATTTTTAAAGGTGTTAAAGGGTTCGTATATGTTTGAACATGCGGAGGAATACGGACTGGTTTATCAATCGAAACCACCGTATGAGGTGATGAAAACGAACTGGCTGAGCTTTGATGAAGTCTTAAAGATCAAACAGGTGGAAGAAATGTTAGAGGTGTACTATAACAGCCACCAGTATGAAGTTACAATAAAAATCTTAGAGCAGTTTTTTGACGGTGGGTTTGAGATGTTCCAAAAGATGGGAGAATTTTATGAAATGCAGGGTTATTTTCATTTGAAACATACAAGGATACGCCGCTGCGAGATCCTGTTAGAGTTTGCAAAAGAGTATGTGACGGATATGAGAATGTTAGAACAATCCCTGACCTTTGATCTATATTATCGCGAGAACATGAAGAGCCGTCCGGCATTTGCCACAGATTTAGAGCCGTATAAAGAGATCAGCCGGAAAGTCTGCAAAAAAGGCAAACAGAGCCATTTAGAGCCGTTTACCTATCGATTTCCGACCGAGCAGGAGCGGAGTATTGCAAAACTGCCGGAGTCCTGCAACGAGTATTTTGTACTGTTTGACTATGAACACAGAAATCCGCTGACGAATCAGGCAGGAATACAGGTAATAGAGAAGGGAGAATTGCCATGACAAAGAGAACAGCCGAAATCTTAAAAAGACTGGATGAAGCATATGGAACGGAGTATGTCTGCTATCTGAACCATGAGACACCGTGGCAGCTTCTGATCGCCGTTATCTTAAGCGCACAGTGTACCGATGCAAGAGTCAATATCGTAACAAAGGATCTGTTTCAGAAATATCCATCGTTAGAAGCCTTTGCCAATGCGGATTTAAAAGAGTTAGAACAGGATATCCATTCGACCGGATTTTATCACAATAAGGCAAAAAATATCATCTCCTGTGCCAGAACCTTAGTGGAAAAATACGACGGAGAAGTGCCAAGGGAATTAGAAGAGCTGACCGCATTAGCGGGAGTCGGCAGAAAGACCGCAAATGTCATCCGTGGAAACATCTACCATGAACCGAGTGTGGTTGTGGATACCCACGTCAAACGGATTTCAAAAAAATTGGGCTTTACCAAAGAGGATGACCCTGTCAAGATTGAATACGATCTGATGAAGGTACTGCCAAAAGACCACTGGATCCTCTACAATATACAGATCATCACGCTGGGCAGAAGTATCTGTACTGCACGGAATCCGAAATGTACCGAATGTTTTTTGTCAGACTTATGTAAGGGAAGTGGAAAATGATGTTAGAGGACTACTGCGTCATTGACTTAGAAATGACGGGACTCAATCCAAAACATCATAAGATTTTGGAAGTGGCGGCAGTACGGGTCAGAAAAAAAGAAATCGTCAGCGAGTGCTCCATGCTGATCCGGCAGCACCAGCTATTAGAGGAAAAGATCACGGAACTGACCGGGATCGATCAGGAGATGTTAGCAGGAGCAAAAGAAGAGGATGAGGTGTTAGATCACTTTTTTGGATTTCTTGGGGAAGATATTTTAGTAGGACAAAATGTGATCTTTGATTATAGTTTTTTAAAACAGGCTGCGATCAACCGGAAGATGTCCTTTGAACGAAAGGCGGCAGATACGTTAAAGATAGCCAGAAGATGTCTGCCGGCGTTGGAAAAAAGGACGCTGGATGCTCTTTGCGGATACTATGGAATCGAGATCGGACACCATCACCGTGCCTTAGACGATGCAAAAGCGACCTATCTGCTCTATGAAAGGTTAGAGAAGGAATTCGGGGCGGTGCAGGCAGATGTCTTTGAGCCTAAGCCACTGATTTATAAAGCCAAGCGGCAGACTCCGGCAACAGCCAGACAAAAAAAGCACTTGAAAGAATTGGCAGATTATCATAAAATAAACCTTAATCTGGAATGGGAAACACTGACAAGAAATGAAGCATCCCGCCAGGTTGACCGGATCATCAGCCAATATGGCAGGATGTTAAAATAATAAATAGAATTCTAAAATGGGAATCTTAAGACAGTATCTCTCTTAATTTTTTCCGGATAGTGTCTTTCGAAAGCGAGTTTAAGGAATCGGCACTTTCGATAAGATCAGAAATTTTGGCGGTTTCGCCTTTTTCCTGATAGAGTCCGGCTAAGAGCGTATAGTTCTCCGTAACATCACTCTTGATGCTGACACCAAATTCTAAAACGCGGATAGCATCATCGATGTGTGCATGTTCGGCAAGGCCTTTTGCATAATCTGTTAAGAGGCGAACGAGCGTAGTAAAGCGTTCATCACAGTCGCTAAGAATAGCCAGGTTTGAAACACCGTACTGCAGTTTTAAATCCGTGTTTGAAATGCCGGTTAAATTCAGGATCTTCTGTTCGGAAAGAGCAAGTAACTGCTGTTCCGTTTCCTCGTATCCTTCGTTTGGATAAGCACCGACAGGAAAAGTATCAACAGGAATTTGGATATAATCTAAATTTGTGATATCCTGTTTGCGTGTACTGTTTGCATCGTTTTCACGCTGCCAGAAATCAGATTCTTTTTGTGTATTGACTTTGTCAATCTGTTTACGCCGATAAGCGTAATATGCTAAAAATAATATAAAAGTAATTAGAACAACAGGGACCATTGTGTGTCTCCTTTCCATAATCATAAAGTGAGGTGAAAAATATGAACTACCGTAATTCTAAAAGAAACCGCATCATCGCCAGCGTGATCGTGATCATCTTAGTGGCATCTATGCTTCTTTCTTTATTACTTGCAGCATTCTAGGACATAATATACTAAAACAGAGGATGGGTGTCAAATTAATTAGGCGTTCTGCATCTTGAAAAAACAGATTTTTATGATACAATAGAAAACGAACGTTTGAGAACATAGAAAACCAGCATAGAAAGCCGACTTTCGGATAAAATGATATCAGAGGCGGCTGTATTAAAGGGGTAACAGAATGAGAAATATTAAAAAAAGATGGTTTTTGTTTGCAGCAGCATTTGTGTTAGTGGCAGCAGCAGGAATCCATATGGGTGTCAAAGCGGAAGAAGATGAGAATCGTGTCATCGCAGACCGTGTTTATATCGGAGATGTTTCCGTGGCAGGAATGACAGAGGAAGAAGCAACTGCCGCAGTAGAGGATTACATTGAGAGTCTGCAGGATACGGCAATCACATTAAAAGCCGGTGAGAACAGTATAGAAGTAACAGCAAAGGATTTAGGTGTTACCTGGGGAAACCCGGAGTTGGCTGAAAAAGCAGTAAACCTTGGAAGAACCGGAAATCCGATCGCAAGATATAAAGAAAAGAAAGATTTAGAAAAAGGCGACAAAGTCTTTGTACTTTCCTATGCCATTGACGAAAGCAAGACAGCAGCTTTGTTAAAAGAGCATGCAAAAGAGTTAGATCAGGAAGCACAAGATAACGGACTGACCCGTGAGAACGGACAGTTTACCTTTGTAAAAGGACATGAAGGAATTAAAGTAAACGCAGAGAAATCCATTGAACAGATCGCATCACATATGCAGAATCAGTGGGATGGAAAAGCAGCCTCTATTGAACTGAGTGCAAAACTCGTAGAGCCGCGCGGTTCCGAAGAAGAATTAGCAGAAGTCAAAGATTTACTTGGCGGTTACAGCACAAACTTCAGTTCCTCATCAGCAGGACGTGCAAAAAATGTGCGTAATGGAGCAAGCAAGATCAATGGAAGCATCATCTATCCGGGCGAAGAATTTTCCGTACATGATGCAGTCGTTCCGTTTAATGCAGAGAATGGATATGAGTTAGCAGGCTCCTATGAGAATGGAACAACCGTTGAGACCTATGGTGGAGGAATCTGCCAGGTGTCTACAACTTTATATAATGCAGTGATCCGTGCAGAACTTGAGATTACCGAAAGATCTGCGCATTCCATGATCGTAAGTTATGTAGAGCCATCTATGGATGCAGCAATTTCAGGTGAATACAAGGATCTGAAATTTAAGAATTCCACAAAATATCCGGTATATATCGAGGGTTATACCGACGGCGGTATCATCCACTTTAATGTCTATGGAAAAGAGACAAGAGATGCAAACCGTGAGGTTGAATTTGTCAGCGAGACCACCGGTGAAACAGATCCGGGTGTAAAATATGTTGCTGACGGAACCTTACAGATCGGTACCATTTCCACACAGCAGTCTGCACATATCGGTAAAAAAGCCAAACTGTGGAAAGTTGTAAAAGTAAATGGAAAAGAAGAGAGCAGGGAAGTATTTAACACTTCTAATTATCAGGCATCACCGAAGATCGTCAGAGTAGGTACTGCTTCTGACAGTCAGGATGCGATCAATGCTGTTATGGCAGCGATCGGAACACAGGATGAGGCAACCATTCAGGCAGCAGCGGCAGCAAACTGTACGGCAGCCCGTGATGCGGCAGCGGCACAGCAGGCAGCAGAAGCAGCGGCAGCGGCAGCAGCACAGCCTGCAGAACCGGCACAGCCGGAGCAGCCAAGCCAGCCGGAAGAAAATAACAAGGATGACAAGAAGGATTCCGATAAAAAAGACGACAACAACGATGACAATCAGAAGGATACCAAGGAAGAAGAGAATAATCAGGGAAATGATTAAAACAGCTCTATAGAATCCAAGAGGCTGCCTCAGCAATGAGACAGCCTTGAACTATAAATAAGAACAGGCGGAAAATCAGGATGAAAGTTGGAAAAGTTCCGGAAAACGTATTAAAGCGTTCCGTTTTTAAACAACTGCATACAACACGGAAAGAAGTGCTTTTAGGGGCAGGTGTGGGCGAAGACTGCGCAGCGATGAAATTAGCAGAGGATGAAGTATTTGTCATTTCCACTGACCCGATTACCGGAGCAGCGAAAGACATTGGGGCATTGGCAGTACAGATTACCGTCAATGATTTAGCAAGTGCAGGAGCGGAACCAATAGGAATTATGTTAACTGTCCTGCTTCCAGAGAACGCCGAAGAAAAAGATTTAAAGACAGTGATGGCGCAGGTAGAAGAAGCCTGTGAAAAAAATCGCATTCAGGTCATGGGTGGACACACAGAAGTTACCAAAGTGGTCAACCAGATTGTAATCTCCGTGACCGGTGTCGGAAAAGCGAAAGAAGGCAGAGTCATCTCTACCGCGGGTGTGAAACCGGGTATGGATATCATTGTCACAAAATGGATCGGTATTGAAGGAACTGCCATTTTAGCAAAGGAAAAAGAGGCGGTGTTACGGGAGCGTTATTCCCAGCCGTTTATCGATAAAGCGAAAGAACTTGACCGTTACATATCAGTTCTGTCGGAGGCCGCGACCGCCGTTAAGTCTGGCGTTGCTGCTATGCATGATGTGACAGAGGGCGGTATATTTGGCGCACTTTGGGAGATTGCAGAGGCATCCGGCGTCGGACTGGAAATTGATCTAAAGAAGATTCCGTTAAAGCAGGAAACAGTAGAAATCTGTGAATTTTTCGGCATAAATCCTTATGAACTGATCTCAAGCGGTTCTATGCTGATGGCAGCCGAGGATGGAAATGGTCTGGTCATGGAATTAGAAAAAGCAGGCATTCCGGCAGTTGTCATTGGAAAAGCAACCGACAGTAATGACCGTGTGCTTTTGAATGAAGAAGAACGCAGATTTTTAGAGCCGCCGAAAACGGATGAATTATATAAAGCATTGAGTAAATAGAGAGGTTGGAGGACCATCATGCGTGAAAAGATTTTAACGTTTATTGAAAAAAACAGCCGTGTGGATTTGAAAGAATTAGCAATTATGCTCGGCGTAAATGAAGTAGATGTAGTCAACGAGTTAGAGGCAATGGAAGCAGAGCACATTATCTGCGGTTACCATACGCTGATTAACTGGGAAAAGACAGGAATTGAAAAAGTAACAGCCATGATCGAGGTGCGTGTAACACCGCAAAGAGACATGGGATTTGATAAGGTTGCAGAGAGAATCTATAATTATCCGGAAGTGAATGCTGTATATCTGATTTCAGGTGGTTTTGACTTTATGGTGATTTTAGAGGGAAAGACACTGCGTGAGATCGCACAGTTCGTATCCGATAAACTTTCTACTTTAGATTCCGTATTAAGCACAAAGACGAACTTTATTTTGAAAAAATACAAAGACCACGGAACCATTATGGCTGAGCCGAAAAAAGATGAAAGGATTTTGATGATACCATGAGAAATCCACTGTCCAAGAGAATTGTTGAAATAGAACCATCCGGTATTCGTAAATTTTTTGACATTGTAAATGAAATGGAAGATGCCATTTCTCTCGGTGTAGGAGAACCGGATTTTGATACACCGTGGCATATTCGTGATGAGGGAATTTTTTCTTTAGAAAAAGGAAGAACTTTCTACACATCCAATGCAGGTTTAAAAGAGTTAAAGCAGGAAATTGCAAAATACATATATCGCAAATGCAATATTACCTATGACTACAAAAAAGAGATCATGGTCACGGTAGGAGGCAGTGAGGCAATTGATATTGCCATGCGTGCCATGTTAGATCCGGGAGATGAAGTACTGATCCCGCAGCCAAGCTATGTATCTTACGAACCATGTGCCATCTTAGCAAATGGAACACCGGTCGTTATCGAATTAAAGGAAGAAAATGAATTCCGTCTGACAAAGGAAGAGTTAGAAGCAGCAATTACGCCAAAGACAAAGCTGTTAGTGCTGCCATTCCCGAACAATCCGACCGGAGCAGTCATGGAGAGAAAAGATTTAGAAGAGATTGCAGAGGTTATCAAAGAGCATGACATCTTTGTTTTAAGTGATGAGATCTATGCAGAGCTTACTTACTGTGGAGAACATGTGTCGATCGCTTCTCTTCCGGGAATGAAAGAGAGAACCGTATTGATCAACGGTTTTTCTAAAGCATATGCAATGACAGGCTGGCGTTTGGGTTATGCCTGTGCTCCGGCAGAGATTTTAGAGCAGATGTTAAAAATCCATCAGTTTGCCATTATGTGCGCACCGACGACAAGCCAGTATGCAGCCATTTCCGCACTGCGTAACGGTGACGATGATGTGATGAAGATGCGTGAAGAATACAACGAAAGAAGACGCTATTTAGTGCATCGTTTTAAGGAGATGGGCTTACAGTGCTTTGAACCGTTTGGAGCATTTTACATTTTCCCAAGTATTCAGGAGTTCGGTATGACATCGGAAGAGTTTGCAAACCGATTCTTACGGGAAGAGAAGGTTGCGGTTGTTCCGGGAACGGCATTCGGTGCCTGCGGCGAGGGATTCCTTCGGATCTCCTATGCGTATTCACTGGACAATCTGAAGATGGCATTAGAGCGTTTGGAGCATTTTATTGCACATTTGCGAGAGGAAAAGAAGAATGGCTAAGCTCAATATCGTATTATATGAGCCGGAGATTCCGGCAAATACCGGAAACATCGGAAGAACCTGTGTGGCAACAGGAACAAAACTGCATCTGATCGAACCTCTTGGTTTTTCTTTAAGTGAAAAGGCGTTAAAACGTGCCGGTATGGATTACTGGTCGCAATTAGAAGTGGAACGTTATGTAAACTACGAGGATTTTTTGCAGAGAAATCCGGGAGCTAAGATATATATGGCAACGACGAAGGCCAAGAAGATTTATTCGGAAGCATCTTACGAACCGGACTGCTATATCATGTTTGGCAAGGAGAGTGCGGGAATCCCGGAGGAGATATTGGTAGAACATCCGGAGGAGTGCGTGCGTATTCCGATGATCGGAGAGACACGTTCTTTGAATCTCTCTAATTCCGTAGCAATTGTGTTGTACGAAGCCCTCAGGCAGAATCAGTTTGACCACATGAAGTTAGAAGGAGATTTACACAGACTTCATTGGGAGAATGTATAAATCAGCAGGAAAGGCATAATCTGGTGCATAGGATGAAGATTATTAAAGCAGAAAAATTAGTACATGAATATATACACCGGGATGAGGACAATCAGGTGGAGTCTATCCAGACTGCATTGGATGGCGTGGATATCGAAATCGAAAAGGGGCAGTTTGTGGCGATTTTAGGTCATAACGGTTCCGGAAAGTCCACGTTGGCAAAGCATATGAATGCGATCTTAGAGCCTTCCGGCGGCGAAATGTGGGTAGATGGAATGGACACTTCCGATGAAAAACATCTCTGGGATATCCGTCAGTCTGCCGGCATGGTATTTCAGAATCCGGACAACCAGATCATTGCCAGCGTGGTAGAAGAGGATGTTGGATTCGGACCGGAAAATATCGGTGTTCCGACAGATGAGATATGGGAGCGTGTTGAGGAGAGTTTAAAGGCAGTAGGAATGTTAAAATTCCGCAGTCATTCTCCGAACAAGCTGTCAGGAGGACAGAAACAGCGAGTTGCAATTGCCGGAGTTATGGCAATGCAGCCGGAATGTATTATCTTTGATGAACCTACGGCAATGCTTGACCCAAATGGGCGAAAAGAAGTATTGCAGGCGGCACATCTGCTCAACCGGAAAAAAGGTGTGACCGTGATCCTGATCACACACTATATGGAAGAAGTTGTGGATGCTGACCGGGTATTTGTCATGGATAAGGGAAAAGTCGTGATGCAGGGAACTCCGCGTGAGATTTTTTCACAGGTGGATGAATTAAAACGTCACAGACTGGATGTTCCGCAGATTACGCTCTTAGCAGATGAACTCAGAAAATCCGGGCTTCCGATCCCGGCAGGAATCCTGACAAGAGCAGAACTGGTGCAGGAATTGTGCAAATTAGGACACAGGTGAGTGAAATGTCAATTATTGTAGATAAAGTGAATTATGTATACAGTCAGGGGACTGCATATGAGATTCAGGCTTTGAAAAATATTAATCTGAAAATAGAAGACGGAGAATTTATCGGTATCATCGGTCATACCGGTTCCGGAAAATCGACACTGATCCAGCATTTAAACGGTCTGACAAAGGCAACTTCCGGTGCAATATACTACAACGGAGCCGACATTTATGATGAAGGCTACAATTTAAAGGAGCTTCGCAGTAAGGTCGGACTGGTCTTTCAGTATCCCGAGCATCAGTTGTTCGAGACTACGATTTTTGAAGATGTCTGCTTTGGACCGAAAAATCAGGGACTTACCAAAGAAGAGGCAGAACTTCGCGCTTTTGCCGCATTAAAAAGTGTAGGTTTACCGGAAGAAGTGTATTATCATTCTCCGTTTGATCTGTCGGGTGGTCAGAAACGCCGTGTGGCAATTGCAGGAGTTCTGGCAATGCAGCCGGAGGTCTTGATCCTCGATGAACCGACAGCCGGACTTGACCCGAAGGGCAGGGATGAGATTTTAGATCAGGTGGCAAAACTCCATAAGGAGCGGGGCATTACCGTTATTTTAGTATCACACAGTATGGAGGATGTGGCAAAATATGTAGACCGCATCATTGTGATGAATCAGGGAAGCGTCATGTTTGATGATATTCCAAAGAGCGTGTTTGCACACTACAGGGAATTAGAGGCGGTCGGACTGGCAGCTCCACAGGTCACTTATCTGATGCACGAACTGGCAGCGGCAGGCATTCCGGTTTCTGTGGATGCCACAACAGTAGCAGAAGCAAAAGAAGAGATTTTAGCAAAGTTGGGACGATAACATGTTACGAGATATTACGATTGGACAATATTATCCGGCGGATTCCGTCATTCACAAATTAGATCCGAGAGTCAAGCTGTTTGCAACGCTGATTTTCATTATTTCCCTGTTTTCGTTTAAAAACGTATGGGGATTCTTAGTTGCGACCATTTTTATGTTTGGCTTTATTGAGCTTTCTAAAGTGCCGATTGGCTACATGGTCAAAGGGTTGAAAGCTATTGTTATTTTGATGATTATTACAGCGTTGTTTAATCTCTTTTTGACAAGTGGTAAAGAACTGGTATCCTTTTGGATTTTTACCATTACTTATGAGGGACTAAGAAATGCAATCCTGATGGCAATCCGTCTGACTTATCTGATCCTTGGTACATCGGTCATGACCTTGACCACGACGCCAAACGAATTGACGGACGGTTTGGAAAAGGCTTTGGCACCAATGAATAAAATCCATGTTCCGGTACATGAGATTGCCATGATGATGTCAATCGCACTGCGTTTTATTCCGATTCTTGTGGAGGAAACGGACAAGATTATGCGGGCGCAGATGGCAAGAGGTGCGGATTTTGAGACCGGCGGCGTGATCCAGCGTGCGAAAAATATGATTCCGTTATTAGTGCCGCTCTTTGTATCGGCTTTTCGACGTGCCAATGATTTAGCAATGGCAATGGAAGCCCGTTGCTATCGCGGTGGAGCCGGAAGAACGAAAATGAAACCACTGAAGTATGCCAATATTGATTATCGTGCATATGCGATTGTTATTTTATATTTTGTCATTATGATGGTGCTTCGTTTTGCACTCTAGAAGAGGGAGAACCATGGAAGATACGAAAAAACGTGTCATGCTCATTGTGGCATATGATGGAACAAATTACTGCGGGTGGCAGATACAGCCCAATGGCAACACGATCGAGGGAGAACTGAACCGGGCATTAAGTGAGCTGCTTGGAGAAAAAATCATCGTCAGTGGTGCAAGCAGGACAGATGCAGGCGTACATTCCTGTGGGAACGTAGCTGTTTTTGATACTATCGCAAGAATGCCGGCAGAGAAAATATCTTACGCTCTGAACCAGAGACTTCCGGAGGATATCGTCGTACAGTGTTCCAAAAAAGTACCACTGGATTTTCACCCGAGACATGTAAAAAGCAAAAAGACCTATGAATATCGGATCTTAAACCGGGAATTCCGCGATCCGAACCGGAGGCTGGACACTTATTTTTATTACCGTCATTTAGATGTACATGCCATGCGTGAGGCGGCGGGTTATCTGGTCGGAGAACATGATTTTAAGAGTTTTTGTTCGATTCATGCCCAGGTGGAAACGACGGTGCGGAGGATTTATGCGCTGACGGTAGATAAAAAAGAGGATATTATTACGATACGGATCACCGGCAACGGTTTTTTATATAATATGGTTCGCATTATTGCAGGAACACTGATCCGCGTTGGAACCGGTGAATACAAACCGGAACAGATACCGGAGATTTTAGCGGCAAAAGACCGTGAAATGGCGGGACCGACTGCTCCGGCACACGGACTGACCATGATTGGGATTGAGTATGAGGATTTAGAAGAAAAGAGTTGACACGCGTGGATGTGTGTACTATAATATCTAAGTCTGACATAGTGAAGAAATGTAACTCCATAGCCCCGGAGAGACATTTTACTATATAAAAATGTGTATACCGGATGTGGTATTTTCGGACATTGATACCGCAAAGGTAAAGTTCAAGGAGGTCAACCAATGAAAACTTTTATGGCAAGCCCTGCTACAATCGAAAGAAAATGGTATGTAGTAGATGCTACTGATAAGACATTAGGACGTTTAGCATCCGAAATTGCAAGCGTATTAAGAGGAAAAAACAAACCGATTTTCACACCACACATCGATACAGGTGATTATGTGATCGTTGTAAATGCTGAAAAGGTAAAAGTAACAGGTAAGAAATTAGATCAGAAAATTTATTACCACCATTCCGATTATGTTGGCGGTATGAAAGAGACAACTTTAAAAGAAATGTTAAACAAACATCCTGAGAGAGTTGTAGAATATGCAGTCAAAGGTATGCTTCCAAAAGGACCTTTAGGAAGACAGATGTACAAGAAATTATTTGTATACGTTGGTCCGGACCACAAGCATGCAGCTCAGAAACCTGAGACATTAACATTTTAATCGGTGATAAGGAGGTAAAGGACATTGGCTAATACAAAGTATTACGGAACAGGAAGAAGAAAATCATCTGTTGCCAGAGTATATTTAGTACCGGGAACAGGTAAGATTACAATTAATAAAAGAGACATTGACGAGTATTTAGGATTAGAGACTTTAAAGGTTATCGTTCGTCAGCCATTAGTTGCTACAGAGACAGTTGACAAGTTCGACGTTTTAGTTAACGTAAAAGGCGGCGGTTACACAGGTCAGGCAGGAGCAATCCGCCACGGTATCGCAAGAGCATTACTTCAGGTAGATGCAGACTACAGACCAACCTTAAAAGCAGCAGGTTACTTAACTCGTGACCCTCGTATGAAAGAGCGTAAGAAGTACGGTCTCAAAGCAGCTCGTAGAGCTCCGCAGTTCTCTAAACGTTAAGCATTTGTTAACGAAGATTATGATGTGTATAGGACATTTTCCGGTAGGAATACCGGAGAATGTCCTTTTTTTCGCGTTTCTACAAGTGTAAATCAACGAACTTAATATCCGTTATTTCACAAAACTTATTTGCACAACTTGAACAAACAAGTTCTCGGAGGTATACTATAACTATAAAAGGAGTGGATGTGAATGATTAAAGTTGCATGTGATTATAATATCAAAGAGGACATAGGTTTTATATTAGAATCAGAAAAGATAAATAATATAGAGTTTGCTGAAAGGGCAAAAGTTTCACGGACTACATTGGAAGGAATAGTGAAAAAAGGCATAGCCAGAGATGATGTCTGCGAAAAAATATATGCTTACGCATATAATAATAAATATAGGATTAATTCGGTTAAGGAAGAATTAATAAAAGAAAAATACCGAGATGTATTATTTCATGGCTCTAAGAAGGGTTTGTCAGAAATATCAATTTCTGATTCGAGGGAGAACTGTGACTTTGGAAAAGGATTTTATCTGGGGGAGACATATAATCAAGCATTGTCGTTTGTATGTGAAAAAGAAAAATCTTGTGTGTATTCGTTTAGATATTCGCTTTTGGATTTGAAAATAAAGAAATTTGAATGTGATTTGGAATGGATGCTTGCTATTTGCTATTATAGAGGAACATTGGGAGAATATGTCTCGAATTCGATGGTTAGGGAAATAGTGAATGAGATTGAAAAGGCAGATATAGTTATAGCACCGATTGCGGATAACAAGATGTTTTATATTATGGCTCAATTTACGGAGGGTGAAATCAATGCTGATGTTGCACTTCATTCATTGTCGGCATCTAAATTGGGACGTCAATTTATTTTTAAAACAGAAAAAGCTTTGCAGAATTTAGTGCCAATCGAAAAGTATTATTTATCGGTTCCGGAACGTAAAGATTGTAGGAAGGTCTTAAATGAGCGAAGTTATGAAATAGATACAAAATTAAAACTGGCAAAAAGAGAATTTAAAACAGGTTTGTATATTGAGGAAATATTAAAATGAGACAATTTGATCATAACGGATTAATGCTTGCTGAGTATCAAGGAAAATTATTTGAACGATCAAATGAATTGGATTGTTCAACAGCGGTATTTATTAGAAGATTTTTACATTCAGATTTATTATCAAAATTAGATTCCAATAATTCATCGTCTTTATCACTCGATGTGTGCGAGGGAATCAATAGTATTTTAGAACAATTTGGTGACACAGATTATGGGAAAGTGAAATACTCTAAAAGTGCACTGTTTTGGATAGGGTATATGTATAGATATATTTCATATACAAGGGAACAATCTACAAAATTCATTATGCAGCTTTTCAATTACAGACAAATGAATGATGTTTATTATTCGTTTCATACGCAGGATCCGGAGTGGTGTATCAAAAGTTTGTTAGAAATTAATAAGCTGTCGGAAAATATATTTGATAATAATGCCAGATTAAAGCAGATTATTAGGGAACACGGGAATTATTAACTTGTATGCATAAAATCGTCCAATCCCTCTCTTGACATCCCCATTCCCTATGTTATAATAAGTATACAAATAGTTAGCATACAAACAATTAGCATGCCAATACAAAAACAAAGGAGCCACTATGGAAAATTCCCTACACTACAAACTGCGGATCTGCCATACGAGCTGTCAGAAAAGCATTGTTATAGATATCAAGAGCAAAACCGATTTAAGACCCGGTGAACCCAAAATCCTGGAATTTTTAGCGGAGCATGAGCCATGTGAACAGAAAGTTATTGCGGCAGGCTGTAATCTGGATTCAGCATCGGTAACAGGAATTTTAGGAAGAATGGAAAAACGTGAACTGATAAAACGGGAAACAAAAAATGGAAATCGCAGGTCGTTGTATGTTTCAAGGACAGAACATGGAGAACAAATGACAGAAGTGGTGGAAGAGACATTTACATTCGTGGACAAGCGGGCAGTGGAAGGGCTGACAAAAGCGGAGGTCAAAGAACTGGAACGTTTGTTAGAGCGGGTAAGTCAGAATCTTGTGGCTCTATCGGAGGAACAAAAGAATGAAGAGCGAACTACATAAAAAAATCAGAGAAGAAAACTATGCGATAAGATTCCTTGTCTATATCGTGGGATTGTTTATTATGACATTGGGAATTTCATTATCGGTCAAATCGAATCTGGGCGTGTCGCCGGTCAGCTCTATCCCATACACCATCACCTGTATCACAGGGCTTGAAATGGGAAAGGCAACGATACTTTTTCATATCGTGCTGGTTGTGATGCAGATACTCATTTTAAGAAAAGCCTTTCAGATGAAAAACCTGTTGCAGGTCGTCGTCGGAGTCATCTTTGGTTACTTTACCACCTTTTCAAATTATCTGTTTTCCTTTTTGCCAACGCCGGAGCATATGACGGTGCGGCTGCTGATGATGCTTGGCAGCACGGTACTGATTGCGGTGGGAATCTTTTTTTATCTGCCGGCAGACATTGTGCCGTTAGCGGGGGAAGGAGCGATGAAAGCAGTATCGGATACAACCCATATCGCATTTAACAAAGTAAAAGTCGGATTTGATATTTCGATGGTCGTGATCTCACTGATTTCCTGTCTGGTGGCATTGGGAACGCTCGGCTCCGTCGGAGTCGGAACGATCATAGCAGCGGTGCTGGTCGGTTCCGTGCTTGGAGTCATCACAAAATGGTTTGGGGAAAAACGCGATAAGATCTTACAAGGAACGCCTTCTGAATAGTTTCATATACTGAAACTATGGGAGGCGTTTCTATATGGAAAAAAATGTATTATGTGTCAAAAACCGGGATGCAAGGCAGCAGTACCTTGCACAGATGTTACTTGAAGATGGTTGTCAGGTTACGCTTTGCGAAGAAAAATGCCGGGAACTTGGCGAATATGAACTGGTACTGCTTCCGGTAGTGACGGCAAAGTTAGATTTAAAGCAGATGATATGCCAGCTTCAGAAAGGACAGCGTGTTTTTGGCGGTAATCTCCCGGAATTTTTTCAGGATGCCTGCATGGAAAAAGGCGTAAGCTGTTATGATTATATGGAAGAAGAGACGATTGCAGTAAAAAATGCAGTTGCAACGGCAGAAGGAGCAATTGCCGAGGCAATCTGTTTTTCGGAGGAGACCTTGTATGGTGCAAAAGTGTTAGTAACAGGATATGGAAGATGCGGAAGAGTCCTTGCAGACCGGCTCTGCGGGATGCGGTGTGAAGTCACCGTATTAGAACAGGAACCGGAAAAAAGGGCGATCGCAGAAATCAGCGGCTGCCATAGTGTTCAAAATATAGAAGAGATCCTGACAGAACACACGGCAGGAGAGTATCGCTTCTTATTCCATACAATTCCGGTAATGATATGGAAGGAAGCTGCGTTAAAAGAACTTCCGGTAGGAATGACGATCATAGATATCGCATCCGGCGGGGGCGGCGTGGATCATGACTACTGTCAGTGCCACGGTATCCGGGCAAAACTCTGTCCGGGGCTTCCGGGAAAATATGCACCAAAGACATCGGCAAAAATTTTGCATGAATATATCACAGAGCAATGCAGATAGGAGGAGCAAATGGAGATGGAAAAAAGCTGTAAAATAGGTTTTGCAATAACCGGTTCCTTTTGTACCCATGAAAAAATAAAAGAAATCATACAAGACATGGTTGATGATGGTATGGACATCATCCCGATTTTTTCGGAAAACGTACAGACCATAGACAGTCGTTTTGGAAAAGCAGAAGTATTTACCGAACAAATAGAAGAAATGACAGGGCATATGGGCATACGTTCCATACAGGCGGCAGAGCCGATCGGACCGAACGGAAATTTAGACGCAATGGTCATTGCACCCTGTACTGGAAATACCATGGCAAAATTATGCGGCGGTATTACCGATACGCCTGTTTTGATGGCAGCCAAGGCACATCTTAGAAATGAAAGACCGCTGATTCTTGCAGTATCTACGAATGATGCACTGGGTATTAATTTTCGGAATCTTGGAATGTTAGCCAATATGAAAAACATCTATTTGGTGCCGTTTGGACAGGATAATTATGAAAAAAAACCCAAGTCCATGATTGCACATGTAGAGCTGATACCGGACACAATCAAAGAAGCGTTGCAGGGCAGACAGCTTCAACCGATGGTACGCTCGCCTTTTTGACGTAAAAACATTGGAAATATAGATAGAATAGACAAAAAAGAAGGAAAAAATATGACATAATGACATAAAGAAGAAAAAGCAGAAAATATTTTTGAAATTCCTACGATATCGTAGTATAATAGAATCAATAGAAAGTTATGGAACGGAGGATGAAGCATGGGCATGAATATCTCAGATTTTTTTGACATGGATGTATTGATTCAGATTTTGACAGACTGGTCCACTGCAACGGGAATTGGAATTATCGCTGTTGATGAAAAGGGCGAATATATGATGGACCCGATTGGCTGGAAAGATTTCTGTATGAAATACACAAGAGGAACAAAGGAAGGATTACGCCGATGTGTAAAATGTGATCAGGAAGGTCAGGGAGTATATTTCTGTCATGCAGGACTGATAGATTTTACGGCAGACATCAAGATTGGTGATCATTTTATCGGAAAATTAGTCGGAGGACAGGTATTACCACAGCCACCTGATGAAGAGCATTTCCGTAATCTTGCTGTAGAGCTTGGAATCGACCCGGATGAGTATATCGAAGCATTGCAGGATATTACCGTTAGAACCGAGGAAGAGATCCGTGCTTCAGCAAAACTGTTAGACGAGGTAGTCAATATCGTTGTGAACTCCCAGTATGTACGGAAAAAAGACGAAGACTTAATCTTAATCTTTGATCAGGAGATTGATAAGGCATCCGACCTGATCCGTGAGATCAACGGCAAGTCCTGTGAACTGGATAAGATTGAAGGCCGTCAGAGAATCCTCGGATTGAATGCATCCATTGAAGCTGCAAGAGCCGGAGAATTCGGAAAAGGATTCAGTGTAGTAGCAAAAGAAGTTGGAGACTTAGCAACAAGTTCAGGAACGATCAATAAGTCTATCAAAGAATCATTAAAGAATCTGACTACAGTTATTGATAAGATGGAAGAGTCCAAGAGCAAATCTGAGAAAGAAGACTAGAAATCAGAACAGAAAATACCCCCACCATTTGAGAATGGTGGGGATTTTTTGCTCTATAGGAAGCATTTATAAAAGGATTGTAACCTGATACTTTTTTAACCAGTAGTTGATCTGCAACAGATAAGCAGTCATCTGCGGTCCTGCCATAAGCTGACCGTACCATGGAGCACCGTAGTCCTTTGGATGATCTAAGAAAAGCAGCACTGTTTCTTTGTCCACAAGCTGTAAGATCGGTTCGTTTGCGGAGGACAGGACATCTTTTAAGCGTTCAGAAAGCAGTGCTTCATAGGCAGGGTGGTAAGTCTTCGGATAAGGACTTTTTTTGCGGAAAAGGATCTCATCCGGCAGCAGTCCCTTAGAAGCCTGTCGGAGCACGTTTTTCACGGTTCCGTCTTTTGCTTTCATTTCCCACGGAACATTAAAAATATATTCTACAAGAGCACGGTCCGCAAATGGAACACGGGCTTCTAAACCGGAATGCATGCTGGTGCGGTCCATGCGGTTTAAAAGAGTCTGCATAAAATAACGGATATTTAAGTAACCGATCCTGCGGCGGTTCGATTCGATTTCATCTTCGGTCGGTAAAACCGCAATTTCAGATACCGAAGTATCATAGATTTTTTGCACATATTTTTCCATCTGTAAGGCATCAAGAAGTGAACCGGATAACAGGGACTGTCTTGGGGTAAGCGACGGAGTCCACGGAAACGTATTGCTCTTTAAGAATTCTTCACGATGGAACCATGGATAGCCGCCAAAGACTTCATCCGCACATTCGCCGGTCAAAACCACCTTGTGGCTCTTGCTGACCTCCCTGCAAAAATAGAGAAGGGAAGAGTCAATATCTGCCATGCATGGGAGGTCATGGGCATCGACCGATTCATAGAGCAGATCCGCCTGCGTCCGGTTGTCACAGGTCAGATAGTGATGGTTGCTCTTTAGGAAATCCACCATTTTTTTCACAAAAGGAGCATCCTGGGACGGCTGGAAGCTGTTGGACTTAAAATATTTGTCATTGTCTTTAAAATCAAAAGAAAATGTAGTCAGCTGTACCCCTTTTTTTCTAAGTTCTGCGGCACATACCGCCGAAACAACACTCGAATCCACGCCGCCGGAAAGGAACGTGCAGACCGGAACATCCGAGACAAGCTGACGGCGGATGGCATCGGTCAGAAGAAAACGCGTCTTTTCGATCGTATCTTCATAGGAATCGCGATGCGGCATCGAAGAGAGCCGCCAGTAATTTGTAAACTGCGTGCCATAGCGGTTATGCGACAGATAAAAGCCCGGTTTTAATTCGTGAATATTGTGAAAGACTGCACTGCCGGGACTTCTTGCAGGCCCCAGGGAAAAAATCTCGTTTAAACCATCAGAATCGACGGCAGCCTCGACACCCGGATAGCAGAACAATCCCTTGATTTCCGAAGAAAAGATCAAGGTGTCATTTAAAAAGGTATAAAACAGCGGTTTGACACCAAAATAGTCACGAAAGAGATAAATCGTTTCGTGACGTTCATCATATACGGCAAATGAAAAGATACCGTCTACCTGTTTTACAAAGTCAGGACCGTATTCTAAAAAAGACAACAGCAGAACTTCCGTATCCGAGGTAGTACGGAAAGTATAGCCCAAAGAAGCAAGCTGCTGTTTTAGGTCCGGCAGATTATAAATCTCACCATTGAAGATCATCTGATACGAAAATCCGCCTGTTTCATATACCATCGGCTGGGAGCCGGTCTTTAAGTCGATAATGGACAATCTGGTATGGGCAAGACCACAGCGTTTTGACAGGGCGAAGCCACATTCGTCAGGCCCTCTGTGAAAGAGAGATGTTGTCATATGTTTAAGAATCTGCTGATATTCTGCCCGGTTCGCAGAGTAGTCAGCATAAGGGTTAAAAAAACCTGAAATACTGCACATAGTCACTCCTGAAAAAAAGAATTTTCTATTAGTTTATGAAAAAATGGTGGGGAGTATGCAGTGGATTGTGGTATAATAGAAATACAAAAGGACACTATAAAAAAGGGATGATTGTATGATCAAATTAATCGCAACTGATGTAGATGGAACGCTTTGCAGGATCAGTACACCGAAGATCCATGAGGGATATTATGCAGCAGCACGGACACTTTTGGATAAGGGAGTAAAGTTTGTGGCAGCAAGCGGCCGCCAGTACCCGGCACTGGCACGTCTTTTTGATCCGGTACATGAAGAACTTCTTTATATAGCTGATAATGGGGCGCATGTGAGGGTAGAAAATAAAGATTTATATGTTTCAAAAATGGATTTAGAGACTTCCCACGAGTTAGTCCGGGATGTGCGTGCACTTGGAAACGGATGTGAATGTGCATACTGCGTTGCAGGAATCGCATATTTTTCACCGTTAGATCAGACGGTCTATCAGATTATGAAAGACAACATGCTCTATGAGTGTCGTATGGTGGATTCGTTAGAAGAACTTAAAGAGCCCTGTATCAAACTGACGGTTTTTCATCCGACAGATGCAGAAGGAGTGACTGCAAAGACCTTTGTTCCCAAATGGGAGGACCGCCTGCAGCTTGCATGCTCCGGTTTTACTTATGTCGATGTGATGAATAAGGGAACGAATAAGGGAAATTCCTTAAAAATGATACAGGACTACTATGGTATTTCACCGGAAGAAACGATGACATTCGGAGATAATATCAATGACTTACAGATGTTTGAAAACGCTTATTACAGCTATGCGGTGGGAGATGCCAGACAGGAAGTCATCGACAGTGCACGTTTTACGGCACCGCCAATGAAAGAGGACGGAGTCCTTCAGGTCCTTGAAAAACTGATCGATACATTATAGGGCGATCGGTTTGCAGATTATTAATAATAAATCGTATATTTGCCATCGATGGACTCGTTCAGAGAGGATGAGATCCATTCGGTGGCTTTATCTACGTCTCTTGCTTCACAATAATTGCATAACGTATCGCTGTTAGCGTAGAGCTGTTCAATGCCATACATCCGGCAGAAACGCTCCCACAGTGAAATAACCGGTACTTTAAATGAAGTAAAGATCAAAGGGATCAGGGTATTTCCTGATAAAAATGCCAGTTCATGCTGAAAACGGAAAGCAAATTCTGCTGCTTCAGAAGTGGTTTTTGCGGTTTTCAGTGCCTCTACATAACTTCTTAGCAGATGGATTTCTTCATCTTTAGCTTCCGGCAGCCAGAGCCGGATCGCAAGGGAGTCTAAAGCAATACGAAGCTCTAAGATGGAGCGGACTTCCGCTTCACGGAGAATCCCGCCATTATAATTCATGATCGACATCAGGGTATCCATCGTACCGTCTCTGCGGTAATCAGCAACAAAGGTGCCGACACGCGGTTTGATGATCAAAAAGCCTTTTCTGGCAAGTTCCGTAATGCCGGAATTAACGACAGCACGGCTGACCTGCATGGATTCTGCCAGTTCACGTTCCGGTGGAAGTTTTTCTCCAACCATCAGTCTTCCGGACAGGATCATCGTCTCTAATTCCTGTATAAATAATTCCTTTAATGAAGGTGCATTCAGTTTTGAAAATTCCATTTGTAAAAATCACTTCCTTTTCTGATTGTGGTATGACCACATTCCAGATACCATTATATTGTAAATTATGACGGAAATCAAGAAAAAAATCAAGCAAAAATATGAAAAAAATACCGGAAATGTGACATGTTAACCTTGACGAACTTCAAGCATTCGTGTTAAACTTTTGGCAAAGAACAAACTGTTATTCTGGTATGACCAGAGAAAAACAGGAAGATGGTACCATAGATGAAGGAGGAATAGAGAATGGATAAGTTCCGCGTTCTCGAGATTAAGAAGAGTATCTTTGAAGATAATGATCATGAAGCGGACCTTTTAAGAGAAGATCTGAAAAAGGAAAAGACATTCCTTTTAAACCTGATGTCCTCACCGGGGTCAGGTAAGACAACAACTCTTGGACGGACAATTGAGGCGTTGAAAGATGAAATGCGTATCGGTGTTATGGAAGCAGACATTGATTCCGATGTGGATGCAGATACGATTTCTAAGACCGGGGCAAAGGTGATCCAGCTTCATACCGGAGGAATGTGTCATTTAGATGCAGGTATGACAAAGCAGGGAATCGAAGGTCTTGGATGTGAAGATGTAGACTTGGCAATCCTTGAAAATGTCGGCAATCTGGTTTGCCCGGCAGAATTTGACACAGGTGCTTCTAAGAACGCCATGATACTGAGTGTTCCGGAAGGTGATGATAAGCCTTTGAAATACCCGCTGATGTTCAGTATTGTGGATGTGCTTTTAATCAATAAGATAGATGCAATGGATTACTTCGATTTTGACATGAAAGCTTGTGAAGAACGGGTAAAGAAGTTAAATCCGAATATTACAATTATCCCGATCTCTGCTAAGACCGGAGAGGGAATCGATAAGTGGGCTGACTGGCTTCGTACAGAAGTTAAAAATTGGAATGCATAGAGAAAGGAAAAGAGATGGCAGAACAAAGAGAATTGATTTTAAAATTAGGTCAGAAGATTACAGACCGAATCGGACATACCGTTACGGTAGATGATCCGGAGTACTGGGGACTTGCAGGAGTTGTTACAGATGAGATGGCAGAGGTTGCCCTTTCTATGAAAGTGCGTGTTCCGGCAACAGCAGAAGAGATTTCTAAAAAATGCGGTAAGAGCTTAGAACGTACAGAAGAATTATTAAAAGAGATGAGTGTGATCGGACTGATCGAGTATAACTGGGAAAATGCAAAGCATGAGAAACAGTACATACTTCCAATGTTTGTACCTGGCTGTGCAGAGTTCATGGTTATGAATACAAAACAGGTCGAGGAGCATCCGGAAATTGCAGATTTCTTCGAGCAGATGGCACGTCTTCCACTTGAGAAAGTAACACCAATGGTACCTCCGGGGGGCGCAGGAATCGGTATGCATGTTATCCCGGTAGAAAAAGCAATCCCAACAGAGCAGAAATCAGCCAGCGTAGAGCATATCTCTCACTGGTTAAAGAAATATCAGGACAAATATGCCGTAGGTCAGTGTTCCTGCCGTACACAGCAGCGTGTCAGAGGCGAGGGAACAGGCGATATCGAAGGAGAACTTTGTATCGGTGTCGGCGATATGGCAGATTACTTAGTAGAGACCAACAGAGGTCGTTACATTACATATGATGAAGTAATGGAGATTTTAGAGCGTGCAGAGAAGAACGGTTATGTACATCAGATCACAAACATCGATGGACAGAACAAGATTTTTGCTATCTGTAACTGTGCAGTTGGCGTATGTAACGCACTTCGTACTTCTCAGTTATTTAACACACCGAATATGTCACGTTCCGCTTACCGCGCAAGCGTAAATCCGCAGGATTGTGTAGCATGTGGACGTTGTGTGGAAGTCTGTCCTGCAGGTGCAGCAAAACTTGGACAGAAGCTCTGCACAAAAGACGGTGGAAAGATTGAATACCCGAAACACGAACTTCCGGACAACACCAAATGGGGACCGGAAAAATGGGATAAGAACTATAGAGATAATATCCGTATCAACTGCTATGATACAGGTACAGCACCATGTAAGACAGCATGTCCGGCACACGTTCCGGTTCAGGGATATGTGAAGATGGCAGCACAGGGAAGATACATGGATGCATTAAAACTCATCAAACATGAGAATCCATTCCCGGCAGTCTGCGGAGCAATCTGTAACAGACGTTGTGAGGACGCATGTACTCGTGGAACGATCGACCAGGCAGTTGCAATCGATGAAATCAAGAAGTTCATTGCAGAGCAGGAAATCAACAGTGCGAACAGATTCGTACCAAAGGTTGAGAACCATGAAGGAAAAGAATTTACAGAGAAGATGGCAATCATCGGAGCAGGTCCTTCCGGTATGTCAGCAGCTTACTATTTAAGAGAAAAAGGATATCCGGTAACGATCTTTGAAAAAGAGCAGAGAGCCGGCGGTATGCTGATGAACGGAATCCCATCTTTCCGTCTTGAGAAGAGTGTCATTGAAGCAGAAATTGATGTATTACGTCAGATGGGCGTAGAGTTCAAGTTTGGCGTGGAAGTTGGAAAAGATGTTACAATCCAGCAGTTACGCGAGCAGGGATATAAAGCATTCTATGTTGCAATCGGAGCACAGGGCGGACGTAAGACAGGAGTTCCGGGTGAAGATGCAGAAGGTGTTGTAACCGGAGTAGAATTCTTAAGAAAAGCAAATATCAGTGAAGATGCACATGCACTTTCCGGAGATACGGTAGTAATCGGTGGTGGAAACGTAGCAATCGACGTATCCAGAATGGCACTTCGTTCCGGTTCCACAAAAGTATCCCAGTACTGCTTAGAGTCCCGCGATATCATGCCGGCAGCAGCAGACGAGGTAGAAGAGGCAGAAGAAGAAGGAATCACGATCGGATGCGGCTGGGGTCCAAAAGAGATCTTAACCGAGAACGGAAAAGTAAAAGCAGTTGTATTCAAGAAATGTCTCTCCGTATTTGATGAAGAACACCGTTTCAACCCACAGTACGATGAGAACGATACAATCACTGTAGAGTGTGAGAACGTGATCCTTTCCATCGGACAGTCTATCGAGTGGGGCGGATTATTAGAAGGTAGCAAGGTAGAGTTAAACAGAAACAATACAGCCGTTGCAGATGCCGTAACTTTACAGACCGGCGAAGAGGATATCTTCGTAGGTGGAGATGTATACACAGGACCTCGTTTTGCTATTGATGCAATCGCAGCAGGAAAAGAAGCAAGTGTGTCCATGCATCGTTTCGTACATAAAGGACACAGCCTGACACTTTCCCGTGACAGACGTCAGTTCATCGAACTTGACAAAGATAACATCAAAGTTGAGACTTTCGACAATGCAAAACGTCAGGTACCGGGCAAGAAATCAGGAGTATCTAAAGACACCTTCCGTGACCTCAGAAGCACCTTTACTGAGGAGCAGATCAAGACAGAGGCAGCACGTTGCTTAGGATGTGGAGCATCTGTAGTAGATCCGAATAAGTGTATCGGATGTGGTCTGTGTACCGTACAGTGTGAATTTGATGCAATTCACTTAAACCGTGAATTACCTGAGTGCAGCAATATGTGGAAATCCGAAGATAAGATGAAAGCGGTTCTTCCATATGCTCTGAAACGTAAGATCAAGATTACTTTCAGTGGTAACAAGAATAAATAGAGGTACAGTATGCACGAACTTGGAATTTTAGTTCATATGGCAAAGACCTTGAAATCTCTTGCAGAAGAGAATCAGCTTACCGAAATCGGGGGGATCACCCTCGAAGTCGGTGAGGTCAGTGGTATCGTGCCGGAGTATATGACCGATTGCTGGGCATATTACCGGAAAAAAGAAGATATCATGAAGAACTCTGAACTAAAGATAGAGATTACACCGGCAGTCACCATTTGTGAGAATTGTGGAAAAACCTATCAAACCGTAAAATACGGAAAACAGTGCCCACATTGTGAAAGCTATGACACATATCTCCTAGAGGGGAACGGGTGCAATATAAAAGAAATAGAGGCTTGCTAAAAACGTAAAAATGTCTTAGAATAGACATCGGAATAAACTTGTCTCAAGAAGAGGACTATAGATTTTGCTGTTTCTGATATTAAACAGTAGATTTATAGTCCTTTTTATGTAACGGGAGATTTTTTGATACTATTTCCTATTACGTTCCGGCTGCCAAAATTGTATTTTCGAGATAGATTGGTCGAACAAGCTGCACAAGTGAAATATTTCGGGTTTCCTTGTGCAGAACATTCCAATGAACCTCCGAAAGCAGAAATCATGTTCGCCAGAGGGCTCCATGATTTCTTGAGTTTCATTTCCATTGCACAAAAAGAAACCTTCCATACTTCACTTGTGCAGCTTGAGGTAACGATCTCATAAAATACAGTTTTGACACCCGGATCACATGAGAAAAAAGATCAGGAGGAAACATGAACCAGGAATACATGAAAGAGAAACCGGTGCTGCCATTGATCCTCTCCATGTCAACACCGATGATGCTGTCCATGCTCGTGCAGTCACTTTACAATATCATTGACAGTATTTTTGTGGCAAAGATCGGAGAAGATGCCTTAGCGGCAGTATCGTTAGTTTATCCGCTTCAAAATCTGATCACGGCACTGACGGTAGGATTTGGAGTGGGAATGAATGCAAGGATCGCATTTTATTTAGGAGCGGGAGAAAAAGAAAAAGCAGATACGGCAACTTCGCAGGGAATTTTCTTAGGAACCGTGCATGGAATATTAGTCACGATCGCGGGACTTTTCTTTGCACCGGTATATTTAAGAATGTATACACAGGATGAGCGTGTACTTTCATGGAGTATTGCATATGCTAATATCATCTTTGGAATGTCGGCACTGTTAGTTGTCGGTGTAACGTTTGAAAAAGTATATCAGGCAGAAGGAAAAATGGTTACGACCATGACCGGCATGATGGCGGGCTGCATTGCCAACATTATCTTAGATCCGCTGATGATCTTTGGAATCGGATTTTTCCCGAAGATGGGCGTGCAGGGAGCAGCCGTTGCAACCGGACTTGGCTGGGTCGTAACATTGGGCTATTATCTGTGGTACTACTTCAGCGGCAGGGTGACGTTAAAGATACGCATGAAAGAGATGCGGCCGACAAAAGAGATCAGTGTCAGAATGTACCAGGTGGGAATCCCGGCAACCTTAAATATGGCACTGCCATCCCTGCTGATCTCTGCATTGAACGGAATGTTAGCCGTATATTCCCAGATGTATGTGGTCATTTTAGGTATTTATTTTAAACTACAGAGTTTTATCTATCTTCCGGCAAACGGAATTGTACAGGGCATGCGTCCGCTGCTAAGTTATAACTACGGAGCTGGGGAAAAAGAGCGCGTACGGAAAATTTTCAGGATCTGTCTGGAACTGATCGCAGGAATTATGTGCATCGGAATGTTGGTATGCCTGTGTCTGCCGCAGGAACTGATGGGAATGTTTACAAACAACAGCCAGACTATTGCAGAAGGTGCAAAAGCGCTCCGCATCATCAGCCTTGGATTTGTGATCTCCGCGGTATCAGTAGTCTGTGCAGGAGCATTAGAGGCACTTGGAAAAGGAATGTCCTCATTAGTCATTACACTTTTAAGGTATGTAGTGATCATATTGCCGGCAGCCTATATCGGAAGTCATTTCTTGGGAGTAACGGGAGTCTGGAGTGCATTCGTGATCGCCGAAACGCTGACTGCAATCGTCGCCATATTAATATGGAAAAGACAGAGAATGTAGAAAAATGTAAAAAAAGTGTGAACGTAAGCATTGACAACCTTCAAATTAATGATATACTAGACAATGTGTTATAAACGAAACTTAGCCGGAAGTACCGGTGATGCAAAGGGGCATAGAGCAAAGCTATGCCTTTTGCTTACTCAAAACATGGAGGGAAAGAAATGAAGAAATTTGCAGCATTACTGCTTGCAGGTGCGATGGCATTTTCCATGATGGCATGCGGAAGCAGCAGTGACAAGAAAGCAGAGGACAAATCATCTGACAGCAAAAAGACAGAGTCAACAAAGAGTACGTCAGCGTCAGACATCAAAGTCGGAGTAATCTACATCGGCGATGAGAACGAAGGTTACACAGAGGCACACATGAAGGGTATCCAAGAGATGAAAAAAGAGTTAGGATTATCTGATGATCAGATCATCGAGAAGACTCTGATCCCTGAAGATGAGACATGCTATGATGCAGCAGTGGATTTAGCTGAGCAGGGATGCAACATTATCTTTGGAACAAGTTTTGGACATGAGTCCTATCTGCTTCAGGCAGCAGCAGAATATCCGGATGTACAGTTCTGTCACGCAACAGGATATCAGGCAGCAAGCAGCGGACTTGACAATATGCACAACTACTTTACAGCAGTTTATGAATCCCGTTATGTATCCGGTGTTGTAGCTGGTTTAAAATTAAACGAGATGATCGAAAACGGTGATATCAAAGAAGACCAGACAAAGATCGGTTATGTTGGAGCTTACCCATACGCAGAGGTAAAATCCGGTTATACAGCATTCTTCTTAGGAGTAAGAAGCGTATGCCCATCCGCAACCATGAAAGTTATCTACACAAACAGCTGGGCAAGTATTGACCTTGAGAAAGAAGCAGCAGAGTCCTTAATCGCAGACGGATGCGTATTAATTTCTCAGCATGCAGATACAACAGGTGCTTCTACCGCTTGTGAAAAAGCAGGTGTTCCAATCGTAGGATATAACGTATCTATGATCGCAACAGCTCCTACACAGGCATTAACATCTGCATCCATCGACTGGGGCCCATACTACACATATGCAGTAAAGAGCGTTATTGATGGAACAAAGATCGATACAGACTGGTGCAAAGGCTATGACGATGGCGCTGATAAGATCACAGAGCTGAACGACAAAGCAATTGCAAAGGGAACAAAAGAAAAAGTAAAAGAAGTAGAGGACGCGATCAAAGATGGTTCTTTACATGTATTTGATACTTCTACATTTACAGTAGATGGAAAAGAGCTTGATTCATGGAAAGATGACAACGGAAACGAGTACATCAAAGACGGTTACTTCCACGAGTCAGAGTTACACTCTGCACCTGCATTTGCTATCAACATTGATGGTATTGAGAGCGTAGAGAAATAAATAGAGTGCAATCTATTTGAAAGCATCAAAGGGGTTGCTGCGAAATGATATTTTGCAGCAATCCCTTTCAAGGTTAAGGAGGTTTGGTTTTGGAACAGGCGAATGCGATCGAGTTAAAAAATATTACGAAACGCTTCGGGGAGGTTGTTGCAAACGACAGTGTGGACTTATCCGTAAAGCATGGAGAGATTTTATCCGTCCTTGGAGAAAACGGAAGTGGTAAGACTACACTGATGAATATGATATCAGGCATTTATTTCCCGGATGAGGGACAGATTTTTGTGGACGGCGAAGAGGTGTCCATCTGTTCACCGAAGGATTCTTTTGCATTGGGGATCGGAATGATCCATCAGCATTTTAAGCTGGTAGATGTTCTGACGGCAGCAGAGAATATCATCCTTGGTTTAGAAGGAAAAAGTGTTCTGGATATGAAAAAGGTAGTTCAGGATATTCAGGAAGTGACCGAACGTTACGGTTTTGAACTGGATCCGAATCAGAAGATTTATGATATGTCAGTTTCCCAGAAGCAGACCGTAGAGATTGTAAAAATGCTTTACCGTGGTGCAAATATTCTGATACTGGACGAGCCTACGGCAGTTTTAACACCACAGGAGACAGAAAAATTATTTACCGTACTGCGTAACATGAGAGATCAGGGAAAATCCATTATCATCATTACGCATAAGCTGAATGAGGTGCTTGCACTGTCTGACCGTGTATCGGTTTTAAGAAAAGGAAAATATATCGGTACGGTAGAAACGAAAAATGCAACGGCAGAATCTTTAACAGAGATGATGGTCGGTGAAAAAATAGATCTGAATATAGAGCGCCCGGATCCGGTGAACCCTGTAAAACGTCTGGTGATCGAGAATCTTTCCTGTGTGAACAAGGAGGGCGTAAAGACATTAAAGAATGCGTCTATGGAAGCTTATGGAGGAGAGATCCTCGGTATTGCGGGAATTGCCGGAAGCGGACAGAAAGAATTGCTTGAGGCAGTTGCGGGACTTCAGATGACGGAATCGGGAAGTGTACGTTATATTACAGAAGATGGTGAAGAAAAAGAACTGTTGAGCATGAAGCCGGCAGATATTAAAAAACTGGGAGTTGCATTATCCTTCGTACCGGAGGATCGTCTGGGAATGGGACTGGTTGGTTCCATGGGAATGACAGGCAACATGATGCTCCGTGGTTATAATGAAGGACGTGGAATTTTTGCAAACCGCAAAGAACCAAAGGAATTGGCAGAAAAGATCGTAGACCAGCTGCAGGTATCCACACCGAGCGTCAACACTCCGGTCAGCCGTCTTTCCGGCGGTAATGTGCAGAAAGTACTGGTAGGACGCGAGATTTCCGCAGATCCTACGGTATTGATGGTGGCATATCCGGTCCGTGGACTGGACATCAACTCATCACTGACGATTTATGATCTGTTAAATGAGCAGAAAAAACGCGGTGTTGCCGTAATCTGTGTCGGCGAAGATCTGGATGTATTATTAGAGCTTTGTGATAAGATATTAGTGCTTTGTGGTGGAAAGATCACAGGTGTTGTAGATGCAAGAAAGACCACAAAAGAAGAAATTGGTCTGTTGATGACGAAGGAAGAGGAGGAATCCGAGGCATGACAAGTGAACATTCAGTTTCAAAAAAAGAACCGTTGGTTCATATCTCGAAAAGAGACAGGATCTCTTTTGGAAAAGCATGGGGAATCCGAATTATTGCAGTATTAATTTCTTTAGTAGTATGTGCATTGGTCATCGTTGCACTGACAAAGTTAAATCCTTTAGAAGTATATCGTTCGATCGCGGATGGAGCAGTCGGAACGGAAAGACGTTTGTGGGTGACGATCCGTGATACGATGATCCTACTGTGTATCGCAGTCGGACTGACACCGGCATTTAAGATGCGATTTTGGAATATCGGAGCCGAGGGACAGATCTTAGCGGGAGCAGCCGCAGCGGCAGCCGTTATGATCTATGGCGGAGATTCTATGAGCAACGGTGTGTTGTTAGTTGTGATGTTTTTAGCAGGACTTGCCGCAGGTTTAGTCTGGGGTCTGATCCCGGCAGTATTTAAAGCATTTTTAAATACGAATGAGACACTGTTTACCCTGATGATGAACTATGTAGCGATGCAGATCGTAACTTTCTGTATCGTATTCTGGGAGAACCCGGAAGGTTCTAATACGGTCGGCATTATCAATGCACCGACACAGGCAGGCTGGCTTCCGGCACTGGGCGAATGGACTTACGGCTGGAATGTGATCATCATTATGGCGATCACACTTTTGATGTATTTCTATTTAAAATACAGTAAGCAGGGATATGAGATCGCAGTCGTTGGAGAAAGCGAGAACACCGCACTCTACGCAGGAATCAGCGTAAAGAAAGTTATCATGCGTACAATGGCAATTTCCGGAGCAATCTGCGGAATTGCAGGTTTCGTATTGGTCAGCGGTGCAAGCCATACGATTTCTACCAGTACGGCAGGCGGAAGAGGATTTACGGCGATCATCGTTGCATGGATGTCAAAATTCAATACCTTTGCAATGATCTTAGTATCCTTCTTCTTGGTATTTATGGAAAAAGGAGCGATCCAGATCGCATCCCAGTTCAATCTGAATGAGAATGCATCGGAAGTTATCACCGGAATTATTTTATTCTTCCTGATCGGATGTGAATTTTTTATCAATTATAAAGTAGAGTTCCGTAAAAACAGAAAGGAGGCAAAATAAATGACAGTGCTGATTACCTTTATTCAAAAAGCGATCGGACAGGCAGTGGGAATGCTCTTTGGAGCAACCGGAGAGATTATCACTGAGAAGTCCGGAAACCTGAATCTTGGAATTCCGGGTATGATGTATATGGGCGGAATTGCAGGTCTGATGGGAGCCTTCTTCTATGAAAAAACGGCACAGAATCCGAATGGTCTGGTAGGACTGCTGATCTCTTTTGTATGTGCAGTTCTCTGTGCAGCTTTCGGTGGACTGATCTACAGTGTACTGACCATTACCCTGCGGGCAAACCAGAACGTAGCAGGTCTGGCACTGACAACCTTTGGTGTAGGTTTTGGTAACTTCTTCGGAGGTTCTATTTCAAAACTGGCAGGCGGTGTTGGTCAGATTTCCGTAGCAACAACCGCAGATGCTTATCGCAAGAGCATTCCGGTGTTAAGTGAGATCCCGGTAGTTGGAAAGATCTTATTCTCCTACGGATTTTTAACCTATCTTTCTGTTATTCTTGCGATCTTAGCTTCCTGGTATCTGAATAAGACCAGACAGGGTCTGAACTTAAGAGCGGTCGGCGAAAGCCCGGCAACGGCAGATGCAGCAGGGATTAATGTTACAAGATATAAATATCTTGCAACCTGTATCGGTGGAGGCATTGCAGGTTTAGGCGGTCTTTACTTTGTCATGGAATACCTTGGAGGAACATGGACAAACAATGGATTTGGTGACAGAGGATGGTTAGCGATCGCACTGGTTATCTTCGCATTGTGGAAACCGGTCAATGCAATCTGGGGTTCCTTCTTATTTGGAGCACTTTATATTCTCTACCTTTACATTCCGGGATTGACGAGAAGTTCCCAGGAGATCTTCAAGATGCTTCCGTATGTCGTAACGATCGTTGTGCTGATCATTACAAGTTTCAGAAAGAAACGCGAGAACCAGCCACCGGCAAGCCTTGGAGAATCCTATTTCCGTGAGGAAAGATAAGGGTATTCTGGAACTTAAAATACTAATTGAACGAGAAGTATATAGCAGATCGTGCCGCCGGCGATAGATAAAAGCATCTGGCGTTTCCACAGGTGCAGAAGAACAACTACCGCAATGGCAATCGCTTCAGGGATTCCGTGGCTGCTGGAAAAAATACTTGCATTTTTTAAGCAGTAAGCGATCAGCAGTCCAAACACTGCAGCAGGGAGAACTTTTCCAAGATACCGGATATACTTTGGGGTCGGTTTTCCCGATGGAAAAATTAAAAATGGAAGAAAACGTGTTACCATCGTGGCAAGAACAACCGCTGCGATGGTAATTATTTGTTGTGTCAACGTCATCATGCGGTTTCACCGCTTTTCTCTAAAGGTTTTCGTAAGAGTGTCAGCACTCCTGCGATTGCGATCATGGAAGGGATCATAAAGTCATCTGCACCAAAGGCGATCAGGCAGAGTAGCGAAAGCACAATGCCAAGAATAGAACTGGTATGATCCTTATCTTTCAGCCATTGTTCTAAAAAGATCACAACGAACAGGGCAGTCAGAACAAAATCCAGACCTTCTGTATTAAAATGAATAAACGAGCCTAAGACACCACCCAAGGTAGAACCGAAGAACCAGTAGAATTGATTCAAAAGCGTTACAAAGAACATAAACCAACCTCCATGGATCCGGCAAAAATGGTGATGCTCATAAGCATCGGATACCAGAAACTGAAACCGGAAACATTCATATAAATCCCATAAGTCAATCCTAAAAACCAGAAACCCGCAAAGATGGGAACCGTCAGCGGAAAGGCAGCCAAGGGAAGAAATTGTGAAAAAGTATCAATAGAGCAAATATTCTAAAAATAAGTGAAAAATAGCACAACTCAGGTGATTCTGACGCTGTTATTCGTGATATTTACGAATAAAAACGAAAAAACTTGAAACGATAATATACAATGCGATGAAAAATAGTAACAAAATGCAAAAAAATTATACAAATGCAACAAAGTGTTTAAAAAATGCTATTGACGAAATAGTTGCAGGATGATAAATTATAGTTGTAAAGAAAAACAATCTACAAGCCGTAAGGATGCAGGAAAGAGATTTAAGGAGGAGAAGCAAAAATGAAAAGAATTTTGAAATGGGTTGCTAGCTTAGCACTGACGGTAGCAGTTGCTGGAACAACATTTTTACCGGCAATGACAGCTAATGCAGCAGAAACAGAGGGAACAGAAAAGGTATACACAACATCTTGTGATATGGCAAAGTTCATCTATCAGGGATATTACCACTGTGATACAGGTGTAAATCCTAATTCAAACGGACCGATTGCTATTTCCAAAGCGAAACTGGAAAACAAAAATGTTTTCGGAAAAAAAGTTACAAAAGATGTTTACATCGTAGGTCTTGCAGGAACTGAGTTCATGTTTAACGAGCCACGCGGAGTCATCACAGACTTACAGGTAGGTTTCGAGCAGGATAACTTCTATATCAGAGAGATCAGAAAAGTTGTTTGCAAAGTAGTTCCAAAAGGAGCAAACGTAATCTTCACAGGACACAGCTTAGGTGGAATGGTTGCACAGCAGGCAGCAGGCGATAGAACATTAAAACATCGCTATAACATCATCAACACAATTTCCTTTGGTTCACCACTGATCAACCCGATTGGAAGAGAAGGAAAAGTACAGCGTCTTGGTGATACATCCGATATCGTACCATACATGAGTGCACAGTCATTCGTTCGTCCGGTACATCAGATCGCAGGACTGAACAGAGAAGACGGTGGATATGCAAAGAAAGATTTCGCAGAAGCGCACATGAGAAGCTACCTTCGTACAGATGTATGGGGTGACTACGATGTACTTGGATTCAAAGGCGGAAGTGCTAAGATCATCATTGATGAGAATGACATTGAGTCCTATGGCGCATACATCATTCCATTATTAAAAGATCTTCCAAGAATCGACATGAGCCCATGGAGCTAAGATTTTAGGGAAAATAAGACAGTAATACTTCATTTGCACACAATAGGGTAAACTTGTAGAATGTTTTAGAACGAAAAAGTGCAGAGAAGCAAGAGGGTACAAATAAAAGAAGGAAGCCGTTGACAGGGGTAAGTCAGCGGCTTCCTTTTTCGATTATTCTCAGACTTAAAAAATAAGATGTTTTTAGCACCAGCCGCCATCCATGGTTATGATCTGTCCGGTCAGATAAGCCGGGGCAGTTGCAAGGCGGTAAATACATTCGGCTGCTTCTTGAGGTGTGCCGTAACGTCCGATCGGGATCTCCTCTTCTAAAGCAGCCCGTTCCTCCGCAGAAAAACAGGAATTCATACGGGTGTCGATCGTACCAAATGCAGCGGCATTTACCCGGATATTGCTTGGGGCAAGCTCTTTTGCCAGTGCTTTTGTGAAAGAATTCACAGCCCCTTTGGAAGCAGAATAGGCAACTTCCATTGAAGCACCGATGTTCCCCCAGACAGAAGAGACATTGACGATGCTGCCGGATTTTTTTGATAACATATAAGGAATTGCCTCCCGGCAGCAGTAAAAGACAGAGTCCAGATTGATACCCATCACACGGTGCCACTCTTCGTTGCTCATATCGCCAAGCAATCCGATGTGCGAAATGCCGGCATTGTTGATCAAAATGTCGATGCCACCGAAACGCTCCATTGTTTTTTCAAACATTTCTTTTACAAAGTCCGGCGAGCTGACATCACCGATCAATGAGATGCAGTCAACGGAATAATTTTTTTTCAAATAAAATTCTAATGCAGACAATTCTTCTACGGACTGTCGGCAATTGAGTATTAAAGTGCAGCCTTCTTTTGCGAACCGCTCGGCAGCGGCTTTTCCAATCCCGTGGGATGCACCGGTAATAAGAACACGCTGATTCATAGGAAATCCTCCGTTTTTCTTCTATATGTATCATGTCGCCGGAAAAATGTCAACTTGAACGTAAAAATTTAAAAATAATTCTGAATATTACTTGAGATAAAGGTGAAATGTGGTATAATAGATTTAGATATCAAAGAACGGTATCAAATAACTAGCAAAGGGGTTGGGCAATATGCGTATAACAATTACGGGCAGAAATATTGACATTACAGATGGATTAAGATCAGCAGTAGAGGACAAGTTGTCAAAACTCGAAAAGTATTTTACTCCCGACACCGATGTTTTTGTAACCTTAAGTGTAGAAAAAGAGAGACAGAAAATCGAGGTCACCATACCGGTAAAAGGAAATATCATCCGTTCAGAGCAGGTCAGCAACGATATGTATGTTTCCATCGATTTAGTAGAAGAAGTCATCGAGCGTCAGCTTAAAAAGTACAAAAATAAATTGGTTTCCAAACAGCAGAATGCTGCAAGCTTCCGTAAAGAATTTATAGAGAAAGAAGTCAGCACAGACGATGAGATCCAGATTATCCGTACCAAACGTTTCGGCATGAAACCGATGTATCCGGAAGATGCCTGTGTACAGATGGAATTGTTAGGACATAATTTCTTCGTATTCCGTAATGCGGAGACGGAAGAGGTCAATGTGGTATATAAGAGAAAGGGTAATACTTACGGATTGATTGAGCCGGAGTTCTAAAAAGCAGGAAATCATGATTTGGTGAGAAAGGAGTTGGCGAGGGTGTGAGGCACAAATGAGATATTCCAAGTTTCCTTGTGCAGACCATTCCAATGAACCTCTGAAAGCAGAAATCGTGTTCGCCAGAGGGCTTCACGATTCCTTGAGTTTCATTTCCATTGCACAAAAAGAAACTTTACATGTCTCATTTGTGCAATCGCCGACATACTTCTCAAATCAGAATATCAGAAACTTTCTTTATAGAACTAGCTCGAATAAGGAGTATATTGTTACAGTATAAAGAATATATGGGACAGGCATTGTACCAAGAAAGGGGTGCAATGCCTGTCCGTTCTTTTTGCCTATCAGGTGGATATAACCCTAAACTTTTAGTTTTAGAAACACTTTTATCAGGCTATATCCATCAAATATAACCAGAACAACATATTCAAGGAGTATAGGCCACCTGCCCCTCCATTATGGAAGGCTTCCTTTTGTGCAATGGAGATGAGACTCTGGCGATTGTGGAACCCACTGGTGACACAATTGCCGTCTTAGAGGCTCATCGGAATGTTCTGCACAAGGAAACTGGAATAATGGAGGGGCAGGTGGTCAACACCCCTACCTTGAAAATACTGCTCATTCATGGAAAAAAGTGTTTCTTCTCCACAGACCGCTTGTCATAGACATGAAAATGTTTTACTATTAATAAGTATTTGTATGATAAAAAAACAATAGGTTATAAGATAGGAAAAGGAGACAGGAACATGGACATTGTAGTATTAGCAGGTGGACTCAGTACAGAGCGTGATGTATCTTTTGTGACAGGAAATATGGTAAGCAAGGCATTGAGAAAGAATGGTCATCGTGTCATTCTTTTAGATGTGTTTATGGGATATAGTGATAAGAAAGAAGATATCAGTGATATTTTTGAACATACAGAGGAGGTCAGCGTTCAGGTAGAAGAAATACCGACGGTGGCTCCAGATTTAGCAGCGGTCAAGGCTTCGAGAGCAGATCAGTCTGACAATTTTTTTGGACCGAATGTTATTGAAATCTGTCAGAAGGCAGATGTGGTATTTATGGCACTTCATGGAGAGAATGGAGAAAACGGTAAGATACAGGCAGCTTTTGATCTGTTTGGCATCCGTTATACGGGAACCGGCTATTTAGGAAGTGCATTAGCGATGGATAAAAACATTGCAAAACAGTTCTTTGTGGCAAACGGTATTCCGACACCGGGTGGAATCAGGATGAAACGTGACGAGCAGATCCGTGATCTTGCAAAGACCGGACTGAATCTTCCGTGTGTGGTAAAACCATGCTGTGGCGGTTCCAGTATCGGCGTGTCCATTGTACGAACCATTGAGGAATATGAAGCAGCTTTAGAAGAAGCCTTCCGTTGGGAGGAAGAAATCCTGATCGAAGATTATATCGAGGGCAGAGAGTTTTCTGTTGGAGTGTTAGAAGGTAAGGCACTTCCGATCATTGAGATTGCTCCGGTCGAAGGATTTTATGACTACAAAAATAAATATAAAGCAGGCAGTGCGGTAGAGACCTGTCCGGCACAGTTATCAGAAGCCGTTACAAAACAGATGCAGCAGTATGCGGTAGAGGTTACAAAAGTATTGGGACTTGGGGCATATTCCAGAATGGATTTTCTGTTAGACAGCAGGGAACAGATGTATTGCCTTGAGGCAAATACACTTCCGGGTATGACACCGACCAGTCTGTTACCACAGGAGGCGCAGGCAGTAGGAGTCAGCTTTGAGCAGCTTTGTGAAAAGCTGATAGAGTTGTCTTTGAAAAAATATGCATAAAATTCCTGTGCAGAGCGAAGAGAGAACGCACAAAAAAGCAGAAAAATGTTAGAAAGACGAGGACAAAATCAAAATGAAGAATCTGACATTAGAACATATCACGGACTGTTGCCATGGAACTTATATCGGGACAGAGGAGCAGCAAGGTTTTGAAGTGACGGGAGTTGTCATAGACAGCCGTAAAGTGGAAGCAGGCAACCTGTTTGTAGCGATCAAAGGCGAGAGAGTGGATGGTCATACTTTTATTGATGCAGTATATGAGCAGGGAGCAGCAGCCGTAGTATCGCAGCAGCGGTTAGAAAATCCGAAAGGCCCTTATATCTTAGTAGATTCCACGACGCAGGCATTGAAAGATATCGCAGCTTTTTACAGAAACAGTCTGGATATCAAAGTGGTCGGGATTACCGGAAGCGTAGGAAAGACGAGTACCAAAGAAATGATCGCATCCGTGCTTTCGGAAAAATACCGTGTGTTAAAGACAGCGGGCAATTTTAACAATGAGATCGGCTTGCCACTGACCATTTTCCGTCTGAGCGAAGCAGATGAGGTGGCAGTTCTTGAAATGGGAATTTCGGATTTTAACGAGATGCACCGTTTGGGTGCGATCGCGAGACCGGATATTTGTGTGATCACAAACATCGGCCTCTGTCATCTGGAGAACTTAGGAAGCCGCGATGGGATTTTAAAGGCAAAGACAGAGATCTTTGAACATTTAAACGGAACGGGAACCGTGATCTTAAATGGGGAGGACGATAGGCTCTCCACGGTAGAAAACGTAAACGGAAAAGTCCCTGTTTTTTATGGAAAAAGCGAGAAAAACCAGTGCGGTAAAGAAAACTGTATCTATGCCACCGAGATCCGGAATCTTGGCTTAGACGGCATGAAAGCAGTCTTTCATTTTCCGGAGTGTACCAAAGAGGTGGAGATACCGATACCGGGTGAACACAATGTCTTAAATGCTTTAGCCGGAGCCTGCGTTGGCATGGAGCTAGGACTGGATGTAGAACAGATCTGTGCAGGCATTAAAAAAGCACAGACCATCGGAGGTCGCACGAACCTGATTCATGCAAATGATATGCTGATCATTGATGACTGTTACAATGCCAACCCGGTGTCCATGCGGGCATCCATCGACGTACTGACACAGGCAAAAGGCAGAATGATCGCAGTGCTTGGCGATATGGGAGAATTAGGAGCGGATGAAAAAAGGCTCCACTATGAAGTGGGAGCCTATGCAGCAAGCCGTGGTCTGGATGCTCTGTTCTGCTGCGGCGAACTCTCTAAGGAATTAGCCAAAGGTGCAGAAGAACATAGCGAAACCATGGAAATATTCTATTTTGCTACGAAAGAAGAACTGCTGTTACATTTGAAATCTTATCTGAAAAAAGGGGATACCATTTTAGTAAAAGCATCTCACTTTATGGAGTTTCCAGATATTGTTCGTTCTCTTCAAGCATCTGTTCAATAACGCATTTTGTATAGACACCGATGTGCTTTTTCGTATCGGCATCCAGTTCGTTTGGAAGGATTGGTTTGCCGTAATGAAGCACAACGTGTGTCTTTTTTAATAAAGGAGCCTGTGCTTCATAGATCTTAGGTGTATTCGTCATGGCGATCGGAATGATCGGACATCCGGTCTTTAATGCCAGTTTAAAACTTCCCTCTTTAAACGGAAGCAGTTCTTTCGGGTTATCATTTCTGGTGCCTTCCGGGAAAATACACATCGAAATCCCATGTTTGATCTGGTCAATTCCCTTTAAGATCGTCTTCATTCCCTCTTTGATATCCTGACGGTTCAAAAACAGACAGTAGAGCCGTTTCATCCAGATCGAAAGGATCGGAACTTTTTCTAAGCCGTCTTTTGCAATGTAACCGGTCAGTCCCGGACAGCGGGAATAGGAAACCACAATGTCAAAATAGCTCTGGTGGTTTGCGATATAGAGTACCGGCTGGTCTTTTGGTACATTTTCTTCCCCGATCACGGTTAATTTTGTTCCGCAGAGAAAGAGGATCACTTTGAATGCCCATTGGACGATCCGCAGGCTTGCGATGTCTGCTGCGGGCTTATTCCATTTCCCGATCAGCCAGAGGACTCCGAGAACGGGCAGTCCTAAGATAAAATATAAAAGTAAAAAAATAACTACAAAAATTAATCGAATCATATGCATGCTACCTCTTTAAAATTCATTACATAAAATTTATTATACAAATATGGTGGAACAATTACAACACAAAATGCATATTATTTATACAGAATAGAAGAATAGGAAGAGGGAATCTATGAGGCGGCTAAAAACAATGATGTGCTTAGGAATTCTGCTGACACTGTTGATGATGACGGCAGGCGGATGCAAGGTGGAGGAAAAGGATGACGCCAAAGTCAGTGACATGAAATTTACCGTGATTTCCGAAAAAGAGCTTCCCGATGAATTGAAAAAAATTATTGAGGAGAAAAAGCAAAAAGAGATGAAACTTACATATATGTCCGGTGACAAACTGTATATTGTCCGCGGATATGGAGTGCAGAAAACAGGTGGCTACAGTATACAGGTCAAGGATTTATATCAGGCAAAAAATGCAGTTTATTTTAAGTCGGAGCTGATCGGACCGGGTGAAAATGATGTGTCGGAAAAAGTCGAAAGTTACCCATATATAGTTGTGTCGACAGAAAAAACAGAAGATGTTGTGGTTTTTGAGTGAAAAAATCGTGTTTAGACCTTGCAAATATTTTATTACTGTGATACACTAAAATAGATACAGTGAGTCAATTGTGGGTTAGGAGGAGTAAAGAATGCAGCAGCAGGATTTAAACAGAGTCAGAGCATCTGTTCTTCAACAGTGTGGAAGCAAGGTAAAGATACAGTTAGACCGTGGCAGAAATAAAGTTGACATCCAGGAAGGCGTGATTCAGAATGCATACCCAAGTGTATTTACCATCCTGATTAATGATGAAGGGGATGGAAATCCACCGCAGTTACTGTCTTTTAGTTACACCGACATTATTACGAGAGATATTCGCATGAAATTATGCTAAAAAAGTATAAAACTTCTTTGCTTGGAATAGAATGTAGAAAGTCCCAAGCAAAGGAGTTTTTTTATGGAATTGAAGAAGAAGTATATACATATGAGCCATGAAAAGGGACGGGCGATGAGCCAGGTGACCCTTGATGATGACTATAACGTTCCGGAGAGCAAGCCGGATATTGTAAGAATTATTACAACAAAAGGAGCAATTCGTTTAGAGGAAGCCAAAGCTGAGACCGGGCATGTGCTGTTAAAAGGAAATCTCGGATTTCAGGTGTTATACCGCAGCGATGGCGAGGAAAACGACATTGCGTATTTAGAGGGCGAAATCCCGTTTTCAGAGACGGTAAATTTAGACGGTGCGGAGGAATTTGACCCGGTTAAGGCGACATGGGATATTGAGGATTTAAATATCGGGATCATCAATTCGAGAAAATTGAGCATTCGTTCTCTGATCGTTTTTCATGTGCAGATGGATGAGGTGCGTGATGAAGAGATCAGCTATGCGATGGAAAATGAAGAAGACTATGAGATACGCAAGGAAAACATAGAGGCATTGCAGCTTGTGACGGCAAAAAAAGATACCTGCCGTTTTAAAAATGAGATTATTCTGCCATCGAATAAGCCGAATATCCGTGAGCTGCTCTGGAAAAATGTGCAGCTTCGCGGATTGGAGTCCCGCATTGGCGAGGATGTCATTCAATTTAACGGAGAACTTCTTATTTATATACTCTATCAGGGAAATGAAGAGGATGAGCGGCTGCAATGGTTAGAGACAACAGTTCCGCTTCAGGGCGAAGTGGATTGCAGCGGCTGCAGAGATCAACTGGTATCCTATGTGGGTGTGGACGATGTTTCTTTTGACGTGGAGGTAAAGCCGGACTACGATGGAGAAGAGCGGATGCTCGTGGTGGATGCCGTGGCAGATTTAGACATCAAGCTGTGGGAAGAGGAACAGTTTGAAATGCTGCAGGATGTGTATTCCCTAAAGGAAGATGTCCGTCCGGTTTTTGAAGATATTACATTTGAAAAATTACTGATGAAAAACAATGCAAAATGCCGTGCTTCCGAGCAGCTTCAATTAGAGGCAACGCAGGAAAATATGCTGCAGATCTGCTGTGCCGAGGGAAGTGTGCAGATCGATACGCATGAAATTTCCGGAAACGGGGTCTATGTAGAGGGAACGGTTGCCGTGGAGCTTCTCTATATCACAACGGATGATGAAATGCCGATCGGTTCCTTAAAAGGATTCCTGCCATTCCATCAGACCATTGAAGTACCGGGCATTGAAAAGAACAGCCGATATGAGATCGAAAGTGGTTTAGAGCAGCTTACGACCATTCTGATCGACAATACACAGGTGGAGATCAAGGCAGTCATCAACCTGAATCTGATCGCATTTTCCATCGGAAACAGAAAACGGGTACAGGAAGTAAACTGTCAGGAAGCGGACTATGAGAGCCTGCAAAAAATTCCGGGACTGGTAGGTTATATTGTAAAAGATGGGGATGACATCTGGAATATTGCAAAAGAAAATCACACCACGGTACGCGAGATCATCGAGACCAATGAATTGTCCTCTGACCGTGTGGGCAAGGGGGATAAACTGCTTATCGTAAAAAATATGGGTGCATAATCTTACCAAATCTCTTATGAAAAAACTGGAATCGGTTGAAAAGGATTTTTAACGATGCTATACTTAGATTGTTAGTCAAAAACAACAATTATAAGGGAGAAAAAACAGATGAGAAAACTACAGAGACGGGCAAAAGCAGTTCTGGCATTGGTACTCGTAGTGTCACTCACAATTGGAAGTTCGCAGGTAGTGTATGCGACATCGGCACAGAATAAGAAGTCAGAAGCAGAAAAGAATCTGAATGATGTAAATAAAAAGATTGATAATCTTGAGAATAAGAAAGAAGAGATTGAAGGCGAGTTAGACACAAAGAACGAAGAACTTGTCAACCTCATGGTAGATGTCGGAATCTTAGAAAAAGAGATCGATCAGAATGAAAAGCAGTTAAAACAGGTCAAAAAAGACTTAAAGACGGCACAGAAGAATGAGAAGAAGCAGTATCAGGCAATGAAAAAGCGTATTAAGTTCATGTATGAGCGTGGCGACAGTGCCGTAATTTCTTCTCTGTTAGAATCCAAAAGTATGGCGGATATGCTCAACCGTGTGGAGTATTTTAATGAAGTCTATGATTATGACAGAAACCTGTTAGATAATTATGAAAAGACCAGAAAGCAGGTTGAGGATTTAAAAGCACAGGTAGAGGATGAAAAGAAAGAATTAGAAACAGCAAAGGATGATCTAAAGCAGCAGCAAAAGCAGCTAGAGACAGCCATGGCAAACTTAAGAAGCCAGCAGGCAAATGCGGATACGCAGATTGCCAATGCAAAGAGCCTTGCGAGCGAATATCAGAAGACGATCACAGAGCAGAATAAGATCATCCAACAGCAGCAGGCAGCAGCGGCGGCATCCGGCCGGTCATCCGGTGGAAGCTCCGGGGGCAGCGGAGGAACTTCTAAGCCAAATTCCAATGCAAGCGTACCGGGAGGAAACTTAAATCCACCAAAGACTACGAATGTCAGCGGTTCGGATGTCGTGAACTATGCCATGCAGTTTGTCGGAAAACCATATGTCTGGGGTGGAAAAGACCCGAATACCGGTGCAGACTGTAGTGGATTTACCAGCTATGTCTATGCACACTTCGGAATCAGCATCCCAAGTTTTTCCGGTGCCCAGAGAAGCTGCGGTCAGGAAGTCAGCTATGCGAATGCACAGGCAGGTGACCTGATCTGTTATGCAGGTCATGTGGCAATCTACATGGGCGGTGGTAAGATCGTCCATGCCAAGGGAACAGCCTATGGAATCGTCGGAAACGATAACGCAACTTATAAGACCATTATTACGGTAAGACGACTGTTGTAGCAGTATCTGCAAAATCATAGAAAAATAATCAATACAAGAAACCTAAGGAATAACAGAGTTTATTTCTTAGGTTCTTTGCTGTGAGATAGGAATTGTCAGTAAAAAGGGAGAGTGTTATAATGGTAGCAGTGTGAGTTGTATAAGGAGGAAACAGATATGCAGATGGAACAGTTACAAAAAGATATGATAGCAGCAATGAAAGCAAAGGATAAACCGAGAAAAGAGGCAATCTCATCCTTAGTGTCAGCCGTAAAAAAGGCAGCGATCGATGCAGGATGCCGTGATGATATCAAAGAAGATATGGTAGATCAGGTGATCTTAAAGGAATTAAAAACCGTAAAAGAACAGATTGATACCTGCCCGGCAGAGCGTGAAGATTTAAAAGCAGAGTATCAGTTCCGTTATGATGTGATTCAGGAATATGCGCCATCACTGATGAGCGAAGAAGAGATCAGGAATTTTATCATGGAAAAATTTGCAGATATTGTAGCACAGAAGAACAAAGGAATGATCATGAAAAATGTGATGCCGGAGTTAAAAGGCAAAGCAGATGGAAAACTGATCAATCAGGTTGTTGCAAAGCTCTGCGAGTCATAAGAGGAGCATTATATGAAAAAACAGGTTGTTGCGATCGTAGGGATTCTCGCAGCTACAGCCATCATGATCTATCTTGCGGCACTGTACGGAAACCGGAACCGGTTTGACTATTTAAAGGATCTGGATAAGACCGTATTTACCTTAGACGGAACCGATTATCAACTGCGTGACATGACTTATTACATTGCAAGGCAGGAGAAGGAGATCGAAAAGCAGGCAATGGTCTATGATCCAGATGATACAAATGCCTATTGGGGACTGCATACCAATGGAAAATTTGTACGGCTAGAGGCAAAAAGAGCCGTGTTAGACAGAGTCGTCCATGATATGATGTTTTATGAAGCGGCAAAGAAAGAGGGCATGGAACTGGATGAAAAAGAGAAGCAGTATGCTAGGGATTCCGCATCCGATCTCTGCTATGACTTATCGGATGAGCAGAAAGAGCGGGCGGGACTGACCGATGAAGAGATCTATGAAATGACAGATAAGGCAGCGCTTGCTGAGAAGTACCAGAAGGTTTTAGCAGACAAAGAAGGCGAGAATTTTGGCGCCTATGACTACAATGGGAAAGCCTATGAAAAAATGTTAGAAGAGCATAAGCTGAAAGTCAAAAAGAAATTCTGGGACAAGGTACCGTTTGGAAATGTGACATTGAACCATAAATTTGAGGATCAGGAGGATGAAAGTTGAAAATAGGAAGAAATGATCCCTGCTGGTGTGGCAGTGGAAGAAAATATAAAGCCTGCCATCAGGCATTTGATGAAAAAATAGAACTGTTTCGCAGTGAGGGACACCGGGTTCCACCGCACAAGATCATTAAAAATAAAGATCAGATCGCCGGCATGAAAGCCAGTGCAGCAATTAACATTGCGGTCTTAGACTATGTGGGTGAGCATATCCATGCGGGAATGAGCACGGAAGAGATCGATAAGATGGTCTATGAGAGAACCACGGCAATGGGCGGAATTCCGGCACCACTGCACTATCAGGGTTTTCCAAAGAGCGTATGTACGTCCATTAATGAACAGGTCTGCCACGGCATTCCGTCCGAAGAGGATATTTTAAAAGAGGGCGATATTGTCAATGTGGACTGCTCTACGATCCTGAACGGATATTTTTCAGATTCTTCGAGAATGTTTTGCATCGGTGAGGTCTCAGCGGAGAAAAAACGTCTGGTGGATGTCACAAAGGAATGTATACAAAAAGGTTTAGAGCAGGTAAAACCATGGGGATTTCTTGGAGATATGGGTCAGGCAGTCCATGACCATGCCTATGCAAACGGTTACACCGTTGTACGGGAAATCGGCGGCCATGGCATAGGTTTGGAGTTCCATGAGGAGCCATGGGTTGGATACAATTCCAAAGCCGGTACAGAAATGCTGATGGTTCCGGGAATGGTATTTACGATTGAACCGATGGTCAATATGGGTCAGGCAGATATTTTTGTCGATGAAGAAAATGACTGGACGGTCTATACGGCGGACGGACAGCCGAGTGCCCAATGGGAAGTTATGGTTTTAGTAACGGAAGACGGCTATGAGATTATTTCCTATTAAATATGAGTGAGCAGAATACATTTGAAAAAATTTATGAAGTAGTGAAACAGATTCCGAAAGGAAAGGTTGCTACCTATGGTCAGGTGGCAGCTCTGGCAGGAAACCGCCGCTGGGCAAGAGTAGTCGGTTATGCACTGCATGCAAATCCCAATGAGCAGGAAATTCCCTGCTATCGTGTCGTTACCAAGGACGGACGTGTGTCGAAGGCGTTTGCATTTGGAGGTGAGAACCGCCAGATGGAGCTGTTGGTAGCCGATGGTGTGGAATTTGAGGACGGTCATGTAGTGATGGAAAAATATCAGTGGGATACGCCGTTTGCAGATTTTGGAATATGTTAGCTGTCCTGTTCAAAAGAATTTTTTTCCGAAAAAAGGGAATACTGGAAAAAAAGGACAGGTGAGCGTATGAGGATACCAAGACATATCGGAGTGATTCCGGACGGAAACCGCCGCTGGGCAACTTTACGGCAGATGGAGAAAAAAGACGGTTATCAGTATGGTTTAGAGCCGGGGATGAAGCTATTGAAAAAAGCGAAAGAATATGGCGTGGAGGAATTGACCTACTATGGGTTTACAACGGATAACTGTAAAAGACCCAAGGAGCAGTTTGAGGCTTTCCAAAGTGCCTGTGTAGAGGCAGTTCAGATGCTGACACGGGAAGGTGCGGATTTATTGGTAATTGGCAATGAAAAGTCGAAATGTTTTCCAAAAGAACTGGAACACTTTCGGGTGAGAACGCCGGTCCATGGCGGTGGAATGAGAGTGAATTTTTTGGTCAACTATGGATGGGAATGGGATTTGTCACATATTGCAGAAGGCGGACAGCCCTATTCCTGTGATATTTCAAGAATCGATATGATTATCCGCTGGGGAGGTATGCGCAGGCTGTCAGGTTTTCTTCCGATGCAGTCGGTCTATGCGGATTTTTACGTAGAGGAGCACCTGTGGCCGGATTATTCCGATGACGATTTTGAACAGGCATTGGAGTGGTACAACCGGCAGGATGTTACTTTGGGAGGCTAGGAAGTTACCTGTGGTTATAACATGACAGATAGGAACAATGGAATATGAGGAGTAAACATAAGACACTGAAGAAATGGATATCCGGTCTGGTAGTGGTCTGCCTTGCCGGATTTCTTGGTGCATGTCAGGAAATTTCTGTCGGGCAGTTAAAAATCATGGAAGCCCACGGAGAAAATGAAACACAGACAGCAGACAAGGAAAAGGATGTGGCACAGCAGGAGCCGGATCAGGAAGAAAAAGCAAAGCCGGAGGATGCCGTATTTTCTTATCTGCAAGGTACGAAGTCCTATGAGAAGGAAAAAGAGTGGTCCGGTGCCTGGTGCTATGAAGAGGCAGGCGGGCAGCAGTTCAGCCAGTTTGGCTGTGGCCTGTGCAGTATGGCTAATATATATAGTACCGTCAGCGGCAACAAGTGCACACCGCTGCAGATGTACGAATATGCACAGGAGGTATCGAATTACAATCCACACAGCGGTCTCGGAGCGATTGGCTGGGATGCGATGCGAGAAACCCTGCAAACGATGGGAATAGAGTGTGAGATGGGAAGAAAACCATCTTCTTATGAGGAATTTCAGCAGCTTGCAAAAGACAGCAAAGGTCTGCTGGTATTGATCAGCAGCAATAGTGACGATACTTTCTGGAAGGATATGCCGGGACATTATGTCACCCTGTGGCTGTACGATGAGGCTAAAGATGAGGTCTTTTTGGCGGATTCCAGCGGACCGTCGAGGAACCGTGAATGGATCCCATTGCAGACAGCATATGATGCCTTAAAGAGAAACAGTCCGCAGCAGTACTTAAGTGTAACGGGCTATAACAAAAATGAAGATGCATGGACCTTGGAAATGAGATAGAATAATTGTGTAAAACTCTGCATAGATTGTAAAAACAAATATCGCAGAGGAAGACACTTGAAAAGTTATATCGAGGAAAGAGCGATCGAGATCGCAAAATATATCATTGAACATAATGCCACGGTAAGGCAGACTGCAAAGGAGTTCGGGATCAGTAAGTCTACGGTACATAAAGATGTGACAGAACGTCTGCAGCAGATCAATCCGTCTTTGGCAAAAGAAGCCAGACAGGTTTTGGATATCAATAAGCAGGAGCGCCATATCCGCGGTGGACTTGCCACAAGAGAAAAATATTTACATATGGGACATCACTAGATAGGTGTAAATGATGAAGTGAGCTCTCATAGAGGAAAAGGATCAGCGTGTTTACGCGATTGATCAGTAAAAAATTATGAGAAAAATATCATCAGATATGAAAATACAGGAGGTAGAAAAATGCCATTTATTGATTCAAAAGTAACATTACCAATGACAGAGGACAAAAAGGAAACGATTAAGGCAAAGCTTGGACAGGCGATTACCACATTAAACAAATCAGAAGGGTTTTTAATGGTAGGATTTGATGACGACTACACACTCTACATGGGTGGAAAGAAGTTAGAAAAAGGTGCGTTTGTGGCAGTCAGCCTGTTTGGAAACGCTTCACCGGATGCCTATAGCCAGATGACAGCAAAAATCTGCGACATCTATGAAACGGAGCTTGGCATTCCGCAGGATGCAGTGTATGTGACCTACAGCGGTATCAGCGACTGGGGCTGGAACGGAAGAAATTTTTAGCGAAAGGACTTTAACGATACAGCGTCAAAAAGGAGATAACATGGCGAAAGCAGACAGCGTGACGCATACATTTGAGCCAATTTTTAATAATGAATCCAAAGTTTTGATATTAGGAACATTTCCGTCGGTAAAATCCAGAGAACAGCAGTTTTATTACGGGCATCCGCAGAACCGTTTCTGGAAACTGTTAGCATTGCTGATGGAGAATGAAATACCGGATACGATCCCAGAGAAAAAAGATTTTTTACTGAGGCATCGGATTGCCGTCTGGGATGTCATCCACAGTTGTACGATTGAAGGATCGAGCGACAGTTCAATCCGGGACGTGGTGCCGAATGATATTTCCATGATCTTAGAAAAAACACAGATCGAAACAATTTTTACCAATGGAGGAAAGGCGCACAGCCTGTATGAAAAATATATGTATCCAGTCTGTGGCATTCATGCGGTAAAACTGCCGTCCACCAGTCCGGCAAATGCTGCGTTTTCGTTAGAACGTCTGGAGGCGGCATGGCAGGCAGTGCGTGAGAGGCTGTAAAAAATAATTTTGACAAGCCTTTTGCAAGAACGTATAATAAAACTTATTGTAGGATTACTTAAGAAGGAGGACGTGTGTTTTGAAGCGAGAAACCGTCATCGTGATAGATTTCGGAGGGCAGTACAACCAGCTTGTGGCGCGCCGGGTGCGTGAGTGCAGCGTTTACTGTGAAATCTATTCTTATAAAACAGATATTGAGCAGATCAAAGCAATGAACCCGAAGGGGATCATTCTGACCGGAGGACCAAACAGTTGTTATGAGGAAAATTCTCCAACCTATACGAAGGAACTGTTTGAACTGGGCATTCCGGTGCTGGGTCTTTGTTATGGCGCTCAGCTTATGATGCATATTTTAGGAGGAAAGGTAGAAAAGGCACCGGTTCGTGAGTACGGTAAGACGGATGTTTTCGTAAAGACGGATTCTCCTTTATTTACAGATGTTTCGGAAAAAACGGTTTGCTGGATGAGTCACTTTGACTATATTTCCAAAACAGCACCGGGATTTGAAATCTGTGCGCATACGGCAGACTGTCCGGTTGCAGCAGCAGAAAATCGTGAGAAAAACCTGTATGCGATCCAGTTCCATCCGGAGGTTCTTCACACACAGGAAGGAACGAAAATGTTATCGAATTTCGTTTACAATGTGTGCGGTTGCAGCGGCGACTGGAAGATGGATTCCTTTGTGGAGCATTCCATTCAGGAGATCCGCAAAAAAGTCGGAAACGGCAAGGTGCTCTGTGCTCTTTCCGGTGGCGTGGATTCTTCCGTTGCAGCAGTGTTACTTTCTAAGGCTGTCGGCGACCAGCTGACCTGTGTCTTTGTGGATCACGGTTTACTCCGTAAAAATGAAGGTGACGAGGTCGAGGAAGTGTTTGGACCAAACGGCAATTATGATCTGAACTTTATCCGTGTCAATGCGCAGGAGCGTTTTTACGGAAAGTTAGCAGGTGTGACAGAGCCGGAGCAAAAACGTAAGATTATCGGCGAGGAATTTATCCGTGTCTTTGAGGAAGAGGCAAAGAAGATCGGCGCGGTGGATTTCTTAGTTCAGGGTACGATTTATCCGGACGTGGTGGAAAGTGGTCTTGGCGGTGAGTCTGCTGTCATTAAGTCTCACCACAACGTCGGTGGACTTCCTGACCATGTAGATTTTAAGGATATCATTGAGCCACTTCGTGATCTGTTCAAGGACGAGGTACGAAAGGTCGGCTTAGAGCTTGGTATTCCGGATTACTTAGTCTTCCGTCAGCCATTCCCGGGACCGGGTCTTGGAATCCGTATTATCGGCGATGTTACGGCGGACAAGGTACGCATCGTACAGGATGCAGATGCCATTTACCGCGAAGAGGTTGACGGTGCAGCGCAGGAGTACAAGAACGAGCAGGGCAAGGACGCGCCGTGGATGCCGAACCAGTATTTTGCGGCATTGACCAATATGCGTTCTGTCGGTGTCATGGGTGACGAGAGAACCTACGACTATGCAGTGGCACTTCGTGCCGTGACAACGATTGACTTTATGACAGCCGAGTCTGCGGAGATTCCGTATGAGGTGCTGAATAAAGTAATGAACCGCATTATTAATGAGGTTCGGGGTGTGAACAGGGTTATGTATGATCTGACGAGTAAACCGCCGGGAACGATAGAGTTTGAATAAGGTGAAATGCTTTAAGAATCCAGTATTTATGCGGGGTTGAGGCATCTTAAAAGTTGATTAGATAACAATTTGCTAAACATATTTGTTTGAGCGTGGCGAGTGGTTTTGAAGTTAAGTCCAATAGAAAAGGTCTTACTAAACAATGTTTCAGTAGGATCTTTTTTGACTTATAGGACAAAATGTGTTGATGAAAACCGTCTTTAGCCCTTGAAAACAAAGGGCTGGAGGCGGTTTAATCTTTTTTACTTTATAGGAAATTTCTCAAATCGTCAGAAATAGTGTATAATGAACTGGAAATAAAAGATGACATGACAAAAGAGCGAATGCTGGATTCGCCATGACGTTGTTTATGAAGTTTTTTGTTTTGGTTTAGGTTAGGCTGCACTATCTGACTATGGAGAAAGAATGATTATGAGCATGGATCTACCCATATTTCATAACCTTTCGATATTGTTCAAATAGTGCAGTTTTTTTGTGGTAAACTTCTAAAACCAACATAGAAGTACCACACTCGGAACAACGGAGAGGGTCATATCCGAAAGAGAGCAGAATGGATTGCCGCCAGTCCTGAACAGAACGCAGGAAACATTGTTTTTCAGCAGAAATACATTTACGGAGATTCTTTTCCTGCTTATGATGTTTTGCGTATATCCCATACGGAAGCTTTTGAACTAATTAGAAGATAGGAGATTTGTATAGTGTTTTGGAAAAGAAAACAACATAGATTTCAAGATGAATTAAAATCATATAAAATAAATGAATGCTATATAGAACAACATAACTTTTTGATATATTGTAACGATATTTTAGTAAAATGGTTACATTGGATATATGATAATAATTTGTGTAAAATGCAGATTAATTTTAAGAATGAAGAGGAAATGAAAAGTTTCTCGAAAGAGAGAGACAATAATTTAATGACATGGTTAAAAGATAATGGATATGAAATGGAGATGTATGAGTTAAACAGGAGACATATATTGTGTTCTTTAGTAGCTGATTTTTGCCATTATATGTTAGAGTCTTTTGTGTGTGCAGCAAAAATGAAACCCGCAGTAGCCTATGCATTATTAAGAAAGCCTCTTAGGGACAATTTGGCATACATAGAATGGCTCAGAGTAGAACCCAAAGAACTTATTGACAAGTTACTATATTGTCAACCTGAGGAATATGATTTGAGCTGTAAAAAAGAGTTAAAGAAAAAACATATTGAGCAAATATATGAAAAGTATAAAATTGACCGTAATAATGGTATGTTTGCATTTAGGTATGAAAAAAATGAAGATATTAGTTTGGAAAAAATATGGAATAAGGCAAATCATATTGTAACAACTCAAAAGTATACAAAATCAGCTCAGGGGGAACTTAATTTTGTTTTTGTAGATAGTGAACAATTGGAGCACTATACTGAATATTATTACACTGTTGTACCACAAATTATGGCTTATGCGACAGAGTTAATAGTTGGAATGTTTGAGGAGATTGCTGACATAAATCCATTTACTCAGACTGTCAATAAAATATTAATGACATTGCATCAGGCATACGGAATGGGCTTATCTTACTATCAGGAGGGAAAACAGATGCTTGAAGTGGATAAATGTCCGTTAATATGTCCATATTGCGGGAAAAAGATAATATTGAATGATACAAATATGGATAAGCTGTTATTCAATCAATATAAATGTAAAAAGTGTCATCAGAGATTAGAAACTGCTAATTATGTTTTCGATTTTGAAAACCTAAATAAGTATATTACGGATGAGAAAAAATAATTATATGTTTGGAGGTAAAATAATGGCAAAAACAGCATTTGAAAAGGCTTTAGAGAAGAAACAAAGAGAGGATGCAAAAAATGTAAAGAAAAGGATAGATGCAGAAAATAAGAGACAACAAGAAGAAGCAAGAGCCACAAGAGCAGCTTCAATAGTAAATGGACAACCAATGGTAGGGAATATAAGAAGTTTAGATAAGACCGCAGAAGTAATTGTTGAACAGATATGTTTGGGCTATGATAAAGAAAATAAATATACATTGTCTAATAATAGTGTTCAAATACCTAAATATATTTCCGATTTGAGGCTCGAATTTGAAAAACTAAAGCAGTACGGAATGATTTCAGATTATAATGTATGGACACCGGATTGCTGGAAAATAGATATTTTACCATGTTTATTAACTTACAAAGATGACAAGGAGAAAGGAATTTTTGAAGAGAATAAAAAACAAACAAAACAGATTAGCATTGGTACAATAAATGCAGCGAATGGAAATGTTGTTATTGGAGATGTGATTAATTCTTCAATTAATGTAGATAATTCGATACAGAGAATACAAAAGATGATTGAAGAAAAAGGGGATGAAGATAAAGAGGAATTATTATTATTGCTGGATGAATTTAAAGAAATATTGGAAAATCTTGAGGATTCAAGACATATACCTAAAAATAAGGGGTTTATGAATCGACTATCTTCCCATTTAAGTAGACATGGTTGGTTTTATGCTGAAATAGTGAACTTATTAGGTTCAGTTGGCATAAAATTATTAATGGGATAATTATGTATGTGCATCTAATTAGAATTGAAGAATAATAAAAAAATAGTTTCGAACGCATACGCACATTTTACATATGATGCACATTTTTATCTTGAGATATGTAAGAGGTATGGGTATAATAAAGTTGCTATAAGGTCTCTACTATGTTAAAGGGCAATATAGTTTATCGTCTTTAGGGCAAAAAACTGTATCGTCAACAATAAAATAAAAAGTATCAGAGACCATAAGATGAGTCCAAGTTTTCCTCATCTTACGGTCTCTTTTATTTTTATTTCATAGTAGCCGAAAGCCTTGTAAAATCAATGTTTTATGAATTATGAGAAAGAATTTAAGCAAGAGCAGCATATATTGCTTTTGATTGTTCAAGGGCAGTCACCTTTATCTATAAGAGGATAGAAGAGTTTGACCCTGAGGGAATAAAGGGGATGATTCAAATAAAACTTATTTATAAGATATTGCTTACGATTGATGCTACAATTCTTTTTTTATTTTTATATTTGGTTAAAAATAAACTTTGGATACCATATTGTGGAAAAATTAGTGTTGTAATATATTTGGGCATTATCTTAATTTTTACTTTTATTTGTTTGCAAAGTAAAGTTATATTAAAAAAAGGAAGCATTGAAGGGAATATTATAGATATTTCGTTAGCAAATGATAGCTATATGGCAAATTATTTAGGATATTTCTTTGTTGCATTGAGTCTTTCGAAGGACTGGGTTATTTTGGGTGTTGTATATGCGATTGTTTTTGTGTTTACATACAAATCTCAATCTTTATTTTATAATCCACTATTTCTTCTTTTTGGATATAATTTTTATTATATTCATGATCAAGAAGGAATGAAGGTATTTGTTATAAGTAAAAAGAAAGATATACGTAGTTGTGAAAATTTATCCTTTAGCAGGGTGAGAAAAGTCAATGATTTTACATTTATAGACGAGGAGAGATGAAAAATGGATTATTTATTTGCAAAAGTAAACGATAGAAGAAATAAGTATCGAATTTTATTGTCAGATGTTACTGTTTATGAGAATATTGAGCTTAATGATGTGATAGAATATCAGCCGTCACATGTTCCAGATGATGAACAGTGGTTTTTTATTGACCTATTTTCAGAAAAATTATATTGTATAGATTTGTTGAAAAAAGAGGCGATTAATGCAATTGATTATCTGGAATTAAATAAGGCTGAGCCAGAAAAAATAGCATATCTAATATCTTATCAAGATGAAAACAGTTTTTACTTCCAGCGGGTTTTTCCTAGTCGTGTATTGAAAAATAAAAAATTTGTACATATAGAGGATGATGTAAAAATAAGAAATATGCATAATGCAATTGTCATCAATGATGTTCCGGATGCAATCTATAAAAAAGATGATGATAGACTTTATTTTAGAAAATTTGAGACAATAACACCTATATTTAAGGGGATAGATGAATTGTATCGTGAAGCAACAGATGAGGAGGTTGATGAATTTTTAGGCTTGGGTTTCATTAATCTGCAAGGAGAATATTCTACGGAAAAAGTCAAGAAGGCAAATAGAAAACGTATTGCTTTGGCGATGGAATCCTTAAACAGATATACAAGTGAGCAGAAGGATACAATATTTAATTATACCAATAATTATTTTCCTCATTTAAGGTTTAATGGAACTTCGTTTGAAGTTAGAAATGAAGAAGATTTAAAAAATCTATTATATGGGATAGAACAACGTTTTTATACTACTGTTGCTACATATGAAAAGAGATGTGCAAGTGCAGTGTATTCGTTAGAATAATATAAAATGATATAAGGCGGTCAAGGACTATTCACAATTTTATGAAAGTCAACACTTTCATGCAATATATAAGGAAATGAAAAAAGATAATTAGATTCTTCTGTAGATAAACTGAATAAGTCAATGAGTAGAATTTGACAATAGAGAATATACAGCAATTTCTATACATGGAAACTGGAGAAAGTAATCTATAGCATAAACAAGCTTTAATAAAGTCAATAGTACAAGATATTTTTTGATATAAGGAGGTATAAGAGTGGGTACTTTTTTTAGAAAGTATTCCAATTGATTATTCTGCATTTATAGATATTATTGAGGGAATGGGCAATATATCCATGTAGCTGATAAAGTTAGAAAATGTATTTGCTAAATTATAATGAAATTATAGGGCAAAATTTGCTTTATGAGTTCGCAATTTTAATCTAAAAGAATTTCTATTGCTATTATAACCAAGAGATTATATTTTATAACAGAAAATGCCGTGTTTATATAGCTTGTGGTGTTTTGTAAATATTTAAGGTTGAAGGAGAAAAAAGATGTGTTTGTTTTGTGAAAAAGAAGATATAGAAAGAGAAAGTATAGAAAAAAAAGAAAAATTAGATAATGTGTTAAAAATAGCGGATAAACTTATTAAACAGAAGAATATTAAAGATGTGAGGGAAAGTCCTGTGTACTCACTTATAAGAGCAATTTCAAATCTTCATTTATATGACATAGTACGTGAATTGTATGAAGGTGAAGATGTTACAGATATTCAAAGTATATATAACGATGTAGGTAGATATTTGAATAGTAGTGTAACATTTAATAATAGCAAAAGTTTTAAATTAGGAAAAAGTGAGATAGATATAAATTTATCTAAAGATGCCGTATTGGTATGTGCATGGAGTGAAGAGCGTTTTATTAATGCTTTGTTGAAAATAGGGAAAAATGTTGGAAACAAATTTGAATATAAAAAAATAAATCATATGGCGACATATATTTATCCCTTAGGGTTGGCAATCGTATATAATGGGAATCATTCTATTTTATCAGGTATTTTAAAAGGTGAAGGAGTAATACAAGCTAATCAAACATATGACCTAGAACCTACATATGATTATATGTATTTTGATGGTGTGTATTTTAGAAATAAAGATAATGATGAAGTAATATACAAAGTAAGAAGATTTGAGATAGGTATATTATATGAAATAGGCAGATTGCTAGCTGAAAATGGAATAAGGTAAATGGAATATATTTTCATCAAGCAATGGAGCAGAAATTTATAAAATTATATGGATATACTTCTGATAAGGATAGTGTTAAACATTATAAATTATAATTAATTAAATGCCATATATTAGTGAGTTAACAAGAAATAACGGGGAACAAATGAACATAAAACATAATCTGATCCTTATCAAGGGCAAGATAAAGACATCTGAAATAATGTCATGTGAGTATAATAATAAGACTCAGAAATGGGATGTAACATTTAATAATGGGAAAACATACTCGTATGCGAATGAGAATGTAGAAAAGCTAACTGAACCGGAAAGTTTAAATCCTAATATGTATCGTATTAGCAGAGAAGGACGGGCATTCTTTGATATTAAAGAGATATATGTATTTAAAAGTAGACAGGGATTGTATTGGTGGCATATTTGCTTTGGCAATGGCAGAGAAGGAGATTATCCGAAGAGTGACTTGGATATTACGGAATCCTGTCTTATGCAAAGTCAGTCTGCAAATGTATTTGAATATATAAAACAAATTGCGGGTTTAATTACTTTTGATGATGAAGATGCTAATGAAAAATTATTGTCTAAGAGGTTTGATAAGATTTCCTTTGTGGGTAATGATGTAGCATTAGCAAAGTATTTAAATCCATCTTTAATGCAAGGTGAAAAAAGAAGGCGTGAATGTGCGCCAATTTTTCCATTTGGATGCAATAACAGTCAGTATAGGGCTGTGAAAAATGCCTTAGAAAATCAGATCAGTGTTATACAGGGACCGCCTGGAACAGGAAAGACACAGACGATATTAAATATTATTGCCAATATATTGATGCAAGGGAAAACGGTACAGATAGTATCTAATAATAATTCAGCAACGGAAAATGTATATGAAAAATTATCTTTACCCCAATATGATCTAGGTTTTGTTGCAGCGATATTAGGCAATTCTGAGAACAAAAAGATATTTATTGAGCAGCAGGATACAAATTATCCGGATTTTTCCACTTGGAAAACAGATGAAAATTCGAATGATCTGCAAAAGAGGATAGCAGAGCAATCTGAACAGTTAAAAAATGTTTTTGATAAGCAGGAGAAACTGGCATGTTTAAAGCAGGAACTTTCACAGTTAGTTACAGAGCAGGAATATTTTGATCAATATGTTGAAGAGTCAGATGTTAATATAGATCGTATAGAGTTTAAGAAAAAATTATCTTCTAAAGATTGGATGGTATTGTGGCAGGAGTACCAGTTGATTTCGGAAGAGAAAAAGTTAATAAGATTTTGGCTTAAGATCAAGAACTTTTTTAAATATGGAGTAGCAGATTGGAGTTTCTATAGACAGGATATTTCAAAGATAATTACAACCTTTCAGGCTATGTACTATCGTGCAAAGCGTTCGGAGTTATCCGCAGAGATTACAGGTGTTGAGAAGTATCTAAACGATGTGAATAAGAATTTGCTGGATGATTTATGCAATCAGTCAATGATTGTGTTAAAAGACAAGCTGGCAAGAAAATATGAAAAAAACAATAACCGAAAAATATTTAATGAAGATGATTTGTGGAAAGAACCATACGATGTTTTGAAGGAGTATCCAGTTATATTAAGCACAACATTTTCCTCAAGGAATAGCCTGAATATGGATGTCATATATGATTATCTTATCATGGACGAAGCATCACAGGTAGATGTTGCAACCGGTGCATTGGCACTTTCCTGTGCGAGAAATGTTGTGATCGTAGGGGATACAAAGCAACTTCCGAATATTGTTGGGAGGAAGATAAAACTCAAAGCAGAAGAGATATTTGATCGTTTTAATATAAGTGAAGGATATCAGTATACAAAGAGCTTTTTACAATCAATGTTAGAGGTTATGCCAAATGTAACACAAACATTGTTACGGGAACATTATAGATGCCACCCTAAAATAATTAATTTTTGTAACCAGAAATTCTATCATGGCGAATTGATCATAATGACAACAGATCATGGTGAAGAAGATGTATTGTCAGTAGTAAAAACAGTAGAGGGAAATCATGAACGTGACCATTATAGTCAACGCCAGATCGATGTTATTAAAAATGAAATTATACCTAAATATGATTTAAATCCAAAGGAGACGGGGATTATTACACCATATAGAAATCAGGTAAAGGCATTGGGGTGGGAGATAACAGATATTGATGCTGCTACCGTACATAAGTTTCAGGGTAAAGAGATGGAATGCATTATCATATCTACAGTAGATGATGAGATATCTGATTTCACAGATGATCCATATTTGATCAATGTTGCGGTATCAAGAGCAAAAAAGAAATTAATGTTGGTGGTAACTGGAAATAAGCAATCAAAAGAACGCAATATAACAGATTTGATAGATTATATTGAATATAACAATTTTGAGGTGGTAGAAAGTAAAATATATTCTGTTTTTGATTATCTTTATAAGTAGTATACAGAGGCAAGAAAAGCATATTTGCAGAAACACAAAAAGATATCAGCGTATGATTCAGAAAATCTGATGTATTCGTTGATCGAGGACATTCTCTCTGATAGCAAGTATTCAAGTCTGGATGTTGTTTGCCATTTTCCTTTGAATATGTTGATCAAAAATCCGGAATTTTTAAGTGAAGAAGAATGTCGGTATGCGATGAATCCGGCAACACATTTAGATTTTCTGATATATAACAGAATTAGTAAAAAACCGGTATTAGCGATTGAAGTAGATGGATATGAATACCACAAAAAACATACTGTGCAGGCTTCAAGAGATTTGCTGAAAAATCGAATCATGGAGTCATATGAAATCCCGTTATTGAGATTTATGACCAATTGTAGTGGAGAAAAAGAAAAGATTATCGAAATGCTTGATAAACGGATGGAACAATAGCATACCATTTCTTTTATCAGAGTTTGTGATGAAAATGGAAATAGCTGCCTAATAAATAATATTCATATAGTTAATAAGAAAAAGGAGGAATTATCAATGATTTTTATATGTTACCCCAAATGCTCAACCTGCCAGAAAGCTAAAAAGTGGTTAGATGAACAGGACATAAAATATACAGAACGACACATTGTAGATAACAATCCATCTTATGAAGAATTAAAGGAATGGTATAATAAGAGTGGACTTCCACTTAAGCGGTTTTTTAATACCAGTGGTCTTCTTTATAAAGAAATGCAGCTTAAGGACAAGCTGCCAACGATGAATGAAGAAGAACAGCTAAAATTACTTGCAACGAATGGAATGTTAGTAAAGAGACCACTGGTCGTAAATGGTGATATGGTCCTTATTGGATTCAAAGAAGCAGAGTGGGCGGAAAAATTAAGTTAAGAAGCAGAAAGTGAATTCCAATCCTTTCCAAAAAAAGATAGCATATTCCGCATAATTATAGTAAAATAAAGGAAAGGCGAGTCGGCATTCCGATGCATGACAAAGGAAACGGACGTAGCAAGAAAAAGTATATGCAGAGAAAAAGAACTTAGGAGGAGATTTATGGATTACGATGAGAAGTATTTTAAGATCAGTGCCAACAAAAAGGCACTGCGAATGTGGGTAATCATAGGGCTGGCACTGACGGGAGCATATATAGCCGAATGTGTCAAAGGTGCAAGAACAGTACCATATACAGTTCTGTTCTGTTTTGTCTGCTGGGTGCCATTTGTATTTACCTATATTTTTATAAAGATTAAAGGTTGGGATTATGACAACTGTAAGCATATGGTTGCAGTAGGGTATTTTATATTCTATTTCTTCCTATTGTTTACGTCATATTACCATATTGCATTTGCATACGCGTTTCCGGTAGTCAGTATGCTGGTGCTTTATAAAGATCGAAGTTTGATGATTCGATGTGGAGTTATGAACTTGATAGATGTCATAGTGACTTTTATAAAGGATTGGTTCACAACCGGATTTACACATGATGATATCGTATCCTATGAGATTATGTTCGGCTGCGTCATACTGGTCTATCTCAGTTATACATGGGCAATCAAGCATTTGGCAGAGTCAGACGGCGCAATGCTCGATGCAGTAAAGGGCAATTTAGAGCGTGTAGTACATAGTATTGAAAAAGTAAAAGTAGCAAGTAATTCCATTGTAGACGGAATGAATGTAGTGCGTGAACTTTCCGATGAGAACCAGGAAGGTGCTACCGATGTTGTAAGAAATATGGAATCACTGATATCTAATAATGAAGTGCTGAATGAGCGGACGCAGTCATCCATTTTAGCAACGGATAAGATCAGTGAACAGGTAGAAAATGTAGCTACCCTCATAAAAGAAATGGTGCAGCTTATGGAGCAGTCCGTAGAAAATGCAAAAACCAGTTCCGGACAGTTGTCAGAAGTAGTTCAGTGTACCAATGCAATGGCGAACCTGTCCAAAGAAGTTGAAGAAAATCTGAAGGAATTCAGTACTGAGTTTACAATGGTAAAAGAGGAAACAGGTACGATAGAGGAGATCAACAGCCAGACCAACTTACTGGCGTTAAATGCATCTATTGAAGCAGCCAGAGCAGGCGAAGCAGGAAAAGGTTTTGCGGTTGTGGCAGAAGAGATCCGTAAGCTGAGTGAGGAGACACAGGTATCCTCCGGCAGTATCCGTAGTGCGCTGCAGAAATTAGAACAGACCAGTGACAGAATGACGAAGTCCATTACAGAGACATTACAGCTTGTTGCAACCAACTTAGAAAATGTAATGATCGTAGATAAGAGTGTCAACTCCATCACAACGGACTCCATACAGTTAGGTGAAAACATCCGAATTGTCAATGATGCGATGGGCGAGGTAGAGGATTCAAACCAGAACATGGTTGACAACATGAATCAGGTAAATGAAGTAGTAGAACTGATGACGCAGAACATTTCCGTAGCAGACGAAACTGTAAAGGTAATGCGTAGTAAATATGATGAAACATCTTCAAACATCATCCTGATCGAAGGAACTGTTGGAACATTGATCGAAGACCTTGGTTCCGGTGGATTCATGGGCAAGGAAGACCTGAAAGTGGGTATGTACCTGAGTGTATATGAAGAAGGTGCAATGCCTAAGAAAGAGTACAAGGGTATTATTTCCAATGTGGATGAAAAAGGAGCTCTGCAGGTGGACAGCCTGAAGTGCGAAGGTGAAGAGTTAAGCTATGACCGGAAACAGAAGTATATGGTACAGATCATTGTAGATAACAATGTCTATGGCTGGGATGATACCGAGGTTGTATACAGAGATAGCAAATACAGCATTGCAGTCAATGGCAATCCGAAAGTAGTCAATCGTAGAAAATATCCTCGTATGCCATTGAAGGCAGCATGTGAGATCAGACTGAGTGGTTCAGATCATGTTTGTGAAGGACAGATGTTAAACATCAGTGCAAACGGATATGCGATCCAGACACAGGATAAAGCAATCTTAGATACAAAGGATACGCTGATCACAGTTCATACCAAAGGCTTTACTTTCTTAGAGGATATGCCGTTAAGAGGACATGTCATCCGTATCACAGATAATGAGGGAACTTACATTGTCGGCTGTCGTATGTTAGAGGATAACAAAGCTATTTATGACTATGTAAATCAGAATTATCATGGCGAATAGAAATATCTTCCGGGCCATCCATGAAAGAAAATGGCTGAGCATAGAATATAAGAACGGAAAAGAAGAAATCACAAAATACTGGATTGGTATCATAGATATCAATCCGGTAAAAAAAACGATGAAGGTCATGGGACTTCATCTGAAACATTACACAACTACAGAGTTATACATTTATATAGAATCCATCTTGTCATCAGAAGTCATTGAAGGGTCTTATTTTGAAACGGATCAGAAACTTTTAGACGATATTAACGGTAATCCGGTGAAGTATCGGAGAGTGTTTGATCACGTTGCAAATTTGAAGATTTTAAACTATTTAGTGGACTGTAACAAGATGGATTCCGTTCCATATAAAACAGAATATGTGTTGATAGAACATTTAGACAGCGAGTGGCATGGCAATTATCATCTGAGCAGGGAACAGTTTCAACAGATCGTAAGAAAATTTCAATATGGCGTAAAAAATGCAGCGTCGAAGAAGACCATCAAACAGCTTGCCATTAACGTCATGAGCATTCATACACAAAAAGGGATCTATGTGCTGGCATATAGAAAATTACGGTTGGATGTGGTAAAGCGTACCTTAAGGCAGGATGATGAGATTACGGTATGCATGGAGTTTGCCTTAGAAAAAAACAGACCGGAAGCGAAATTCAGCATCCGAAAATTTTTAGATGCAGATGATTATGAACTGTTAAATCACTTTGAAGAAAATCAGGAGTTGATCAAAGACAAAATAACAAGATCGAATCCTCAGATCAACGGTGTGGATGATATGCCATATCTCATTGCCGTTGGCAGGGATGTCATGGTCGATCTGCATCAGGAGTATGAAGCCATTCATAAAATGTATGAAGCGGACAACGTGACGATACCGATCAAGGCATTTTTTGGAGAACTCTTAAAACAGGTGGATCGGCGTAAGAACTATCCGATCACACTTTTAGATAAAAAAATCAATCTGGATCAGCTCCTTGCGATTCACAATGCGATGAAGTATCCATTGGCATACATCCAAGGGCCTCCCGGAACGGGCAAAACAAATACGATCGTAAATACAATGGTGACTGCTTTCTTTAACGAGAAGACAGTCTTGTTTGCGTCCTATAACAATCATCCGATCGATGGCGTGTGTGAAAAATTAAAATCCATACCATATCGAAACAAAGGTGCAATCCCATTTCCGATCATCCGTCTGGGAAATGACAACTGCGTGTTGCAGGCACTCAATGACATGAGGGATTTGTACGAAAGGACGAAAGACCTCGCTATTTTCGACAGTACCTTAGAAAGAAATAAAGATGATAAGACAAAGCGAACCGAAAAGCTGACAAAACTTCTGCAAAGACATGAAGAAAAAATCGAACTGAAAGAAAGAGAAGAAGCCATCTTAAAAATGGCAGATTCCAATCAACATCTGATGTTTCAGACGGACTTACAGGGCGTGCAGTTAGCCGAAGTCCGTGAAAAGCTGGCGCAGATCGGAGACATTACCGATGAAGAGGCATTAAAGCTGGTTGTGGAAGATGAAGAAATGTTTAAAAAATATCTGTATTATACTTCGGCAAAATACATCCAGCGGCTCAAAGAACCAAAGAATCAGGAATTGATGGAAATCATAAACTGTGCAGACGAAAAGAGAAAAGTGCAGCAGTTTAATGCTTATATACGAAAAGCGGAAAACTTAAAAAAATTCCAAAAGATCTTTCCGATCATTGCGACAACATCCATATCGGCACATAAACTCGGAGAGCCGGGAACCTACTTTGACATGGTCATAATGGATGAGGCAAGCCAGGGAAACATTGCGATGTCTTTAGTGCCGATCATAAGAGGGCGGAGTCTGATGTTAGTCGGCGATCCGCAGCAGTTGAGTCCGGTCATTTTGCTGCATCCGGCAGATAATGAAAGATTGAAAAAAATATATAGCGTAACGGAAGAATACGACTATATCAAAAATTCCATCTATAAAACGTATTTAGCCTGTGATGCGGTCAGTGAGGAAATTTTACTCAGCCACCATTACCGCTGCAATGAAAAGATCATTGCATTTAACAATCAGAAATATTATAACAACAAACTGGTGATCAACAGTCAGAGTCAGGCAGATACACCGCTGATATTTAAAAATATTGCAGGGAATACCACGAATTACAAAAATACCGCACCAAGGGAAGCGGAAGAGATCATAGAGTTTATCAAAGATAATCCCGATAAAAGTATCGGTGTGATCACACCGTTTACCAATCAAAAAGAGCTGATCCATGCCATGTTGCAGGAAAACGGTATGAAAGATGTACCATGTGGCACAGTCCATGCCTTTCAGGGGGACGAAAAGGATGTTGTACTTTTTTCACTTGCATTGACAGAGCAGACCGGGCAGGGCACCTATGACTGGTTAAAAAATAATAAAGAACTGATTAATGTGGCAACATCAAGAGCCAAAGAACAGTTAGTCATACCCTTTTTATAAAAAAAGGAAGTAAAATGATATTGAAAGATTGGAAAAAATGATTTAAGCTATTCCGTGGCTGAAATGAAAAAACGAGAAATTTTGATCATATAGAAGGAGCAATACAAATGAAGATACAAAAGCAGGTTCCGCTTACAGAGGGGCCGATCTTAAAATCACTGACCGGACTGGCGGTGCCAATCATGATCTCTTCCTTTTTAGGAACACTTTATAATATCACGGATATGGCATGGATCGGACTGTTAGGCTCTAAGGCAGTGGCTGCGGTGGGAGTTGGCGGCATGTATGTCTGGCTGTCGCAGGGACTTGCTTCACTTGCCCGTATGGGTGGACAGGTGCATGTGGCGCAGTGTCTTGGACGAGGAGATAAAGAGCAGGCACACCGGTATGCTAAGACAGCCGTGCAGCTTTCAATCCTTTTAGGACTGGCCTTTGCGGCAGTCAGTCTGTTGTTTACAGATCCGCTGGTCGGATTTTTTAAATTAGAGGGTGTAAAAACAATCCTAGATGCAAAAATATATATGCGCATCACCTGCGGTCTGATCCTGTTTTCCTTTTTAAACCTGACACTGACCGGAGTGTATACGGCGCAGGGAGATTCTAAGACACCGTTTGTAGCAAACTTTATCGGACTGCTCATCAACCTGTTATTAGATCCTCTTTTAATCTTAGGAGTAGGGCCGTTTCCGAGGATTGAAGTGGCGGGAGCAGCAGTTGCGACGGTCAGCGCACAGTTTGTCGTTATGTTTGTGATGATGGTCGGAGTATTCCGCTCGAAAAAAGAAGAAAATGTACTCAAAGGAATCCGCCTTTTTGAACCGTTTTCCAAAGAAGAACTTGGAAACATCTGTAAGATCGGAGGTCCTACGGCAATACAGGGAATGGTATACTGTATGATCTCCATGGTGCTGACCAGGATGGTGGCAGCGTTTGGTGCAGAAGCGATCGCAACCCAGCGGGTGGGCGGACAGATAGAATCGGTTTCCTGGAATACGGCAGACGGATTTGCGGCGGCATTAAATGCCTTCGTCGGTCAGAACTATGGTGCGAAAAAAATGGACCGTGTGCAGAAAGGCTACCGGATCTCCTTTTGGACGGTAGCCATCTGGGGAGCTTTGATCATGCTGGCATTTATTATTTTTCCGGGGCCGATAGCCGGAGTATTTTTCCATGAAGAAAAAGCCATGGAAATAGCCATCAGTTATCTGATTATCATCGGATTCAGCGAAGCATTTATGTGCGTGGAACTGATGACGATCGGAGCGTTGTCCGGCCTTGGCAAGACAAAACTGTGCAGTGTGATCAGTATTACGGCGACCTCTATGCGTATTCCGTTAGCAATGGTTTTAAGTCGTACCTCATTAGGTCTGGATGGAATCTGGTGGGCATTGACGCTGACCTCCGTAGCGAAAGGCATCATCTTCTATCTGACCTTCCGTTATCAGATGCGTGAAAAATGTTGACAAGATCTTTTACAAGATGTTAATCTGTAATAAATAGAAAAGACTAGAATGAAAGGAGAGTGCGGTATGAACGGATTAGGATATGTGCCGGTTTGTAGCAGCAGTTGTTGTTCAAAAACAGCAATTTTATCACTTTACGGGACTACTGTGCTCTTTTTTAAGTAACAGATCCGTTTATGCAGGAGGTTTTGACCGATCGCAAATCTGTAAAACTGTAAAAAGTAAGAAGAGAGACAGTGGCTCCAAAGAACATGAAATGGAAGTTAAACCATCAGAATGTTCTTTTTTTAATGCTTAAATTTAAGGATTGAAAGGCAGGAGTAAATATGAACTTAGAGAAAAAATTAAAATGTAATATAAGAATTGACTATCTTTTCTGCTTTTGCAGAAACTTTGATCTGTCAAGTGCTGTCTGGGTGCTCTATATGGGGTGGCGTGGACTGCCTCTTTGGCAGATCGGAATTGCAGAGGGAATGTTTCATGTGACAAGTTTTCTGTTTGAGGTGCCATCCGGTGCATTGGCAGATTTAGCAGGAAGAAAAAATGTGATGATATGGGGCAGAGTGTTAGCAGCGGTTTCTTCTGTAATCCTGTTGTTCTCCACAGACCTGTGGCAGTTTTTGATCGGATTTTCCATATCGGCTGTCAGCTATAATCTCAATTCCGGTTCGGAAGAGGCACTGGTTTATGACAGCATGAAAATGCTGGGAGAAGAAAAAGACTACATCCGGGTCAACGGCAGGCTGAATGTGCTGATAGAAGTCGCATCCGGTATCGCAGTATTTCTTGGTGGTGTGTTAGCAGAAAGAACATACATTACCTGTTACTTTGCAGCAGCAGTGGCAGCAGTGATTTCTATCGTACCGGCACTGTTTTTGACAGAGCCGCAGCTGTTAAAAGAGACAGAAGTAAAAAAGAAAGTGTCGTTAAAGGAACACTTTAAAATCAGCATACAGATTGTAAGAGAGAATCCGGCGGTGTGGAAAATCGTACTGTATTATCCGGTCGTGGAGACCTTTTATGCAGTTGTATTTTTCTACGGACAGCAATATTTTGCAGAAGCCGGTCTACGGAGGATACAGATCAGCATTTTAATGCTGGTAACGGGAATCTGTTCCTGTCTGGGTGCCTTACATAGTGAAAAGATCTTACAGCGATTTGGGAAAAATGTAAAATATATCGTTTCCTTTGCGATGGGGATCAGTATACTTTTTGTAAGTGGAAACGGGCTGGTGATATCTGTCGCAGCATTTTTTGTGGCGGGTTATGTCAACTCTTTGATCTATCCGATCGCATCTGCAGCTTTGAATGAATTGATCCCTTCCGAACAACGGGCAACGATCATCTCCATTGACAGTATGTGCTTTTCGATTGCCATGGTCTTCTTCTTCCCGGTAACGGGACTGGTGGCAGGAGCATGGAATCTGCATGGTGCGTTTTTGATATTGGGGATCATAGAGATTGTATTAACGGCAATCATTATGTGGCGTTATAAGAAAGATTGATAAAAAAATCCGGGTGCCAGTCGGCATCCGGATTTTTCACTAGAGATTATGTTTCTGAAAGGAACTTATTAAAGGAGAATTATCCTTCAATTGCAATGTAGTTGTCCTTTGGAAGAGATTTTACATCTTTCTTAGGAAGACTCAGTCTGAGGATTCCGTCCTCAAATTTTGCATGAACATCGTCCTGGGTAACGCCTTCGCCTACATAGAAGCTACGGCTCATGCTGCCGCTGTAGCGCTCTTTGCGGATGTAGGTTCCGTCTTTTTCCTGTTCATCCTTGTCGAGACCTTTGCTGGCAGAAATGGTAAGGTAACCATCCTGAAGCTGTGCTGAGATATTGTCTTTCTTAAATCCCGGCAGGTCAACGTCTACTTCATAGCCGTCTTTGGTTTCGCGGACATCTGTCTTCATAAGGTTCTTTTCATGTTTTCCATACAGAGGATTCTTCTTACCAAAGAATTCATCTTCAAATGGGAAGTCCATCCAGTTATCAAATAAGTTTTCTCCAAAAATACTAGGCATCATCATAAGTCATGTCTCCTTTCTATGACGTTGTTGATATTTAAGCACTGTCGGAGAATCCGAAGTGTTGAAGTTATGTTTGAACTCGGTTTCGATTTTCTTATTTCTCTATTTCCTTTGTTCAAGTAGAACTATAGCACTGATTATTAGCACTGTCAATAGATGAGTGCTAATAAAATTGTGAAATTTATGTGAAAACAATAAAAAGATAAATATTAAATGAAAAAACAATAAAAAGTCGCGCAATAATGAACGTAAATATAGGAAAACCGACGGATTGTAAATGCGGGGAAACTGCCGGAAAGGGCATTATTTCATTGAATCTACAGGGGGTCTATGGTACAATATATATAAATTTACAGTTACATATAGGAAGCTATATGCGACACAGGAGCAGATGAGCATATGAAGTTTTTTAAAGAATATATTATAACGGCCATTGTCGGATTGCTACTGGCCGTTGTTTTGATTGTAAGCGCAAAAGATGAAGGAAATACCCTTACGAATGCGAAGCAGAGAAGTTACGATGACAACTGGACAGTTCAGATAGGAAAACAGGAAAAGTTTTATAAGGAGCTCCCCGATACACTTCCAAGAAAAAATAATGAGACAAAATTCATATTAAAAAAACAGCTTCCGCAGGAGATTGCACATGGTGACACGGTAGCATTTTATATGGGACATAATGTGATACATGCTTATGTGGATAATGAAATGGTCTATTCTTTTAATATTCCAAAGGACTATGAAAAAACCAGTAAGACACCGGGAACAACCTGGACTTTTATCAATCTTTCGTCGGAGTATGCAGGAAAGACACTAACCATTGAGTTAGAACCGGTCTACGAAGATAAAGCAGAGACTCTTCCGGATATTATATATGGCGACAGTGCAAAGATTGTCGTTGATATTATTACAGACCGTTCTTTGGCTCTATTTGCATCAATATTGATGTTTGCCATTGGACTGGCAATTATTATCGGATTGATGTATTTCCAGCGGGAACTCCATGTGCCGGATTATTTATACTGGCTGGGAGTGTTTTCTATTGTTGTGGCATTCTGGTCCGGTATTCAGACACAGATCATCTCTCTGATCTATGCCCAGAATGTGAGGGGAAATCAGGTGGCATTTATCGTATTCCAGATGCTTTTAATTCCACTGGTTTCATTTGTGAAAAATTTCTGTGAAGTAGAAGAAAGTAAGATATATGATGGAATCTGTGTTGCCAATGTGGTGATACTTGTAGTGACAACGGTTCTGCAGTTTTTGGGGATCAGAGATTATAGGGAAACCATATGGATGGCATACGTTGTCTACGGTATCGGATTCCTCTGGATGCTCTGGATCGTTGGAAAACGGATTGTACAGGGTAAGAAAAAAGAACGAAGAAGAATGATCATACAGGGGCTGTGTCTGGGTGAACTTCTGTTTTTTGTGGGATATGATATGGTACGTTATCTGCAGTGTGAGACGGTGGATTCTGCAAGATTGAGCCGATATGCCCTACTGGCCTATATCGTGATCATGCTTTGCATTGTATTTCAGAATTCCATTCACCTGATGCGTTTAGGTGAGCAGTTTGAAAATATCTCGAAGGAAGCAAGAATCGATGCACTGACAAAACTTTCTAACCGTACGGCATTTGAACATGATTTGATGTCATATGAAGCAACACAGAAGTCGGCAGCAGTTATGTTCGATCTGAACAATCTGAAATATTTTAACGATACACATGGTCATGCGACCGGAGATTATTACATTATTGTATGCAGTGAGATCATTCAGGATATTTTCGGTATGTATGGAAAAGTCTATCGGATCGGTGGAGATGAATTCTGTGCAGTAACAGAAGGTGTTACCGAAGAAGAATTCATGGAGTTGCGAAGAGGAATGAACGACAGGATCGAGGCATTGAATGGAAGATTTTTTGAAAATAAAATGTCTGTAGCATCCGGTTATGCAGCGTATGATAAGAAGTCCGATCATGATATTCACGATACGATCAAGCGGGCAGATCAGAAGATGTATGAATGTAAGGCGGCCATGAAGGGACGCTGATCATAAAAAGCAGAGTAGGTAGTAGAAAGGAGCAGTTGGCATGAACGTCAGCATTATCATTGCAGTTTGTTATTATATCGTATTAATCGCTCAGTTTGGAATTATGTGGAAAGCAAAGAATCCGGGAGAAAATGAGATTTTTTCAATTACGGTTCCAAATGAAAAATTAGAAAACGAGGAGATCAAAGGGGTTCAGAAAAAATATATGACGATGCTGGGAATTTTCACAGTGATCTTTGTGGCTGCGCCGGCAGTGATGTTTGGAACAGACAATGGAACCGTACAGGTATTGCTCTGGATGATCCTATTTTTACTGTTGGTCGTATGCAGCTATCTGCCATATTGGGTTGCGAATGCCAGAGTAAAAACATTGAAAGCAGAACATCATTATATGGATGGATGTTCCCTTCCACAGATCGATGAGCAGTGGAGACATGGAATTTTTTATTATAATCCGGGTGATACGCGTCTGAATGGCGAAAAAAAGATCGGAGTCGGAACCTGTATCAACCATGCAAAACCAATGGGAAAATTCCTGAGCGTGTTAGCCTGGGTACTGATCGCTCTGTTATTGGTATTTGGAGTATATTTAGTCCGTGCACAATCACTTCCGTTGACACTTACTTATAAAGACGGAGTCCTGGAATCGGGACAGACAAGAACGAATTACACGATAGATGTCGATACAATGCAGTTTATTATGTTCTTAGATAAACTTCCAAGCAACAGTAAAGTATTTGGAACCGGTATGGATAATTTACAAAGAGGAATCTATAATGTGGAAGGATTTGGCGAATGCCGAATGAATGTCAATCCGCAGAATCAGGCATTTATCCTGATTCAGACGGAAGACGGATGTTATATCTTCTCAGCCGATAAAGACGAGAAGACATCCGAAGTATACCAGCAGTTAAAGGATGATCTGTAGATTATTCACGGGCGAGCTGCTGGATGTGCTGCAATGCTTTGCTGACAGCAGGGATTGCAATGATCACTAAAGTGATGATGGCTTCCGGTATTAAATAGAATCCGTTATAAACTAAGGAATAAACCGGAGCGCTCATTCCGCTTCCCTCTGCGTATGCAGCAAAGAATAAGAGTCCTGATAAAAATGCAAAGACATATCGCCCGAGCACACCGACGATGTAGCCTTTGATCAGTCCGTGTTTGGAGTCATGGAAGAAACCGGATAATCCCAATGCACCAAAAGCCAGAGGATAATCTACCAGCAACTGTGGAATGGAATAGAAGACCGGATCGATGACGAACTGTAAAAGTCCGTAAGCAACAGAAGTCATAATACCGACTTCCGGACCGTACCAGTAACCGATCAATACAATGAACAGCATACTGAACAGCGTAATGGAGCCGCCCATTGGAAGGTGAAACAGCTTAATCATAGATGTTACGGTTCCAAGGGCCATAGCAACAGCAGAAAATACTAACTGCTTTGTGGAAAGCTTGTGGGAGCCCTTACGACTATGAATAAAAAGAGCAGCTGCGATTAAGATGACGATTAGTGCAACAATGGTGAGAATACCACCGGTAGTAAGCTGAAAGACATCTTCATCCCAGCTGTTTTTTGTTGCAAAAGCAAAAAAATTGGACATAATAAAACCTCCTGTGTCCTATAATCTTATGTAGTTATACGTTAACGTTGCTACTATAGCAATCCGCAGGGAGAATGTCAAGGTGTGCATCCCTGGCTGATACCTCTCAGCTTATGCGTGGATCGTATGCATGGAGTCAGAATGTATCCGTCAGATATGCAGGGTAGCAGTTGCCGCTAAAAGCAGACATAAAAAATCACACAAAAAAAGCACCACCTCTGAATAAGTTCTTCAAAGATGATGCCTTTAAACTTCATAATCCAATGGACTGTCCTCACTTTCTTCTTGTGTTTCTTTTTGGGTTTAGCTTACGTTTTTGGTGGACCGTACCTCCTTGTTTTTATTTTTTATAAATCATCCAATCGCGATTGTGTTGGAGATTTTTTGAATTCAGCTTTTTCACGAGGTGCTGAAGTTCTTTTTTCATTTTTGAAATCGGATTCCAAAATCTTTATTCTTTCCGGCTTATGAACTCTTCCTGTTAAGTTCTTTGTTCGATTGGTATTCGACTTTATCCTTTTATCCTTCTTTGAATTTCAGATTATGAAAACTGCCATTCTTAAATGCTTTTTCGTTGTAGTCTTATGTTCCCATTGGACTGTACCTCCTTGTTTTTTATTTGTCTTCTGTTCTTTTGTTGATTTTATATTAACAGATAGAATGAGGTTTGTCAACAAGAAATTTTAAAATTTTTAAATAAATAATAAATTATCTGAAAGTTGAGAATAAAACAAACAATTAGTACAACAAAAACGAATTATTTGGATGCTTCGTATGCCTCGCGACAGGCTCTTGCTAACTGATCACCACAGGAAGTCGGACGGCCGTTACAGGAGATGCCGCTCAGCCTTTTCTCTACTTCGTCAATCGTCATGCCCTCTACCAGTTTTGGGATCGCCTGCAGGTTTCCGTCACAGCCACCGTAGAATTTTACATGTTTGATGATGTTGCCATCTAATTCAATATCGATCTGTTTTGAACAGGTTCCTTTCGTCTGATAAGTATACATAAATGTTCCTCCTTTGCGTTTTATAAAATTTGTAAAAAACGATTTTGATTGCCGGATTCGGGCTTCAACATGATATTTTAACGATACTTTTATTAATTGCACAAATGAGATATGGAAGGTTTCTTTTTGTGCAATGGAAATGAAACTCTAGAAATCATGGAGCTCCTTAGCGAACATGATTTCTGTTTTATGAGGTTCATTGGAATGGTCTGCACAAGGAAACATGAAATGTCTCATTTGTGTAATCTGGTATATAACATCAAAAATACCATGTTGAAACCCGAATCCTTTGATATTATAGCATGAAGTTTATAATAGGAAGTCATTTTTACAAAAATTTAATAATTCGTTCATAGCTTTATGGGGGATTATGTATTGTTTCACTGGGGAAATCGTGATAAAATATTCTCTATATGCAAGTATTTTTTATTTTAGGAAAGACTGCTATGGGAAAGATGGCAGAGACGATAGGAGATCGAATATGAAGATAGCAGAAAAATTGTTTGGCACGCATAGTGACAGGGAACTTAAAATTGTAAATCCAATCGTAGACAAGATTGAGGCAATGCGGGACTCCATGATGGCATTGTCTGATGAAGAACTGAGAGATAAAACAAAAGAGTATAAGAAACGTTTAGAAGAAGGCGAGACATTAGACGATCTGCTTCCGGAGGCATTTGCAACAGTAAGAGAGGCAGCAAGACGTGTTCTTGGCATGGAGCACTACCGTGTACAGCTTATGGGTGGTGTGGTACTGCACCAGGGACGTATTGCGGAGATGAAAACCGGTGAAGGTAAGACCTTGGTATCCACACTTCCGGCATATCTGAATGCATTGGAAGGAAAAGGTGTACACATCGTTACCGTCAATGATTATCTGGCAAAACGTGATGCTGAGTGGATGGGAAAAGTTCATGAATTTTTAGGACTGACCGTAGGTGTGGTTTTAAATAGTATGGACAACGATGAGCGCCGCGAGGCATATAACTGTGATATTACTTATATTACGAATAATGAACTTGGATTTGACTACCTGAGAGATAACATGGTCATTTACAAGGAGCAGCTGGTACAAAGAGGCCTTCATTATGCAATTATCGACGAGGTTGACTCCGTATTGATCGACGAAGCGAGAACACCGCTTATTATTTCCGGTCAGAGTGGAAAATCTACCAGTCTTTATGAAGCCTGCGATATTTTAGCAAGACAATTGGTACGAGGCGAAGAGAGCCAGGAGTTTTCCAAGATGGATGCCATCATGGGAATTGAAGTGGAAGAGAGCGGAGATTTTATCGTAAATGAAAAAGATAAAGTCGTAAACCTGACACAGGATGGTGTGAAGAAGGTAGAGCAGTTCTTTAAGATTGACAACCTTGCAGATCCGGACAACTTAGAAATCCAGCACAACATTATTTTAGCACTCCGTGCACACAATCTGATGTTCCGCGATCAGGACTATGTCGTTCAGGATGATCAGGTATTGATCGTAGATGAGTTTACCGGACGTATCATGCCGGGCCGCCGTTATTCTGACGGACTGCATCAGGCAATTGAGGCAAAAGAGCATGTAAAGGTTAAGAGAGAAAGTAAGACATTAGCAACCATTACTTTCCAGAACTTCTTTAATAAATATGATAAAAAAGCAGGTATGACAGGTACCGCTTTAACAGAGGAAAAAGAGTTTCGTGATATTTACGGAATGGACGTTATCGTCATTCCTACGAATAAACCGGTTATCCGTGAGGACTTACAGGATGCCGTTTATAAGACGAAAAAAGAAAAATATCATGCAGTAGTTGAGGAAGTGATTAAGGCACATGAAAAAGGTCAGCCGGTATTGGTCGGAACCATTACCATTGATATTTCCGAGGAAATCAGCCGGCTTTTGAAAAAAGCAGGAATTCAGCATAAGGTCTTAAATGCGAAGTTCCATGAAATGGAAGCAGAAATCGTAGCAGATGCCGGATTGCACGGAGCAGTTACGATCGCAACCAACATGGCAGGCCGTGGTACCGATATTAAGTTAGACGATGAAGCACGCGCTGCGGGCGGTCTGAAGATCATCGGTACAGAGCGTCACGAATCCAGACGTATTGATAACCAGTTGCGTGGACGTTCAGGCCGTCAGGGAGATCCGGGTGAATCCCAGTTCTTCATTTCCTTAGAGGACGATCTGATGCGTCTGTTCGGTTCTGAGAAGCTGATGGAAGTATTCAATACGCTTGGTGTTCCGGAAAATGAACAGATTCAGCATAAGATGCTGACCAATGCGATTGAAAAAGCACAGATGAAGATCGAGGGTAACAACTTTGGTATCCGTAAAAATCTGTTAGAATATGATCAGGTTATGAACGATCAGAGAGAGATCATCTACGAAGAGCGCCGCCGCGTATTAAACGGCGAAAGTATGCGGGATGTGATCTATAAGATGATCACGGATCGTGTGGAAAATACGATCGATATCTGTATTTCCTCCGATATTCCAAAAGAGGACTGGAATTTAACAGAACTGAATGAGCTGTTACTTCCGATCATTCCGTTAAAACCGATCACGGCAGCACTGACAGATGAAGTAAAAGATGTCAAAGAGTTAAAGCATAAGCTGAAAGAACAGGCAGTGAAGCTGTACGAAGCAAAAGAAGCAGAGTTCCCGGAACCGGAAGCACTGCGTGAATTAGAGCGTGTGATCTTATTAAAGGTTATCGACAGAAAATGGATGGATCATATTGATGATATGGACCAGCTCCGTCAGGGTATCGGGTTGCAGGCATATGGACAGAAAGATCCGTTAGTAGAATACAAGATGAGCGGATTTGATATGTTCGATGATATGATCGCGAACATTCAGGAAGATACCGTAAGACTTCTCTTCCATGTCCGCATTGAGCAGAAGGTAGAGAGAGAACAGGTTGCAAAAGTAACCGGAACGAATAAAGATGATTCTGTGGCAGCGACTCCAAAGCGCCGTGAGACAGCAAAGGTATATCCGAATGATCCATGTCCATGTGGCAGTGGAAAGAAATACAAACAGTGTTGCGGAAGACGCTAAAGAAAATCAGGTAAAAATAACAGGGAGTGCATCGGAAGACGAGGCATTCCCTGTTTCGATTTTACAAAAATTCAGGGAGAGATTGGAATGAAGACAGGACTATTTCACACATGCAAAAATTATAAAGTACAGTATCTGCCAAAAGATATCCTTTCGGGCATCATCATGGCGGCAGTGTCCATACCGATTGCGATGGGATACGCGGAAGTGGCAGGACTTCCGGCAGTTTACGGACTTTACGGTTCGGTATTTCCGATTTTGTTATTTGCGATCTTTTCTACGTCGCCACAGTTTATCATGGGAGTCGATGCAGCACCGGCGGCGATCGTAGGTGCGGCATTAGCGACGCTTGGCATTGCACCGGCATCGGAAGAGGCAATGCAGTTTGTGCCGATGGTGGCGCTGTTTGCGGGTGTGTGGCTGCTGGTCTTTTATTTATTCCATGCGGGGAAAATAGTGGATTTTATTTCTACGCCTGTCATGGGAGGCTTCATCAGCGGAATCGCCGTGACGATCATCCTCATGCAGATCCCGAAAATCTTAGGAAACAGTTCCGGTTCGGGAGAGTTGGTAGAACTGATACGCCATATCATCAAAGCATGTGAAAATATTAACATAGTTTCGGTTATTCTTGGGGTATCTTCCTTAGTGGCAATCGTGGTAGTGAGAAAATTTGCTCCGAAGTTTCCGATGGCGGTGGTCGTCATGGCTGCCGGAGTCTTTTTGACCTGTGTCTGTCATATTGATGAGTATGGGGTACGGCTGTTAGCGGAAGTAGAGCCGGGAATGCCTTCCTTTTTCTTCCCGGAACTGGGAATGGTCAATCTGACACAGGCAGCGGGACGCGGATTGATGGTGGCGGTAGTCATCATGGCGGAAACACTTTTGTCGGAAAATAATTTTGCATTTAAGAATGGTTATAAAATTGATGACAATCGGGAGATCCTTGCCTGTGGTGTCAGCAACTTAGCGGCGGCATTTGTGGGCTGCTGTCCGGTCAACGGAAGCATATCGAGGACTTCTATGAATGAGCAGTATGGTGGAAAGACACAGGTGGTATCCATCACGGCAGGATTGTCCATGATACTGTTACTGCTGTTTGGAACCGGCTTTATCGGCTATCTTCCGGTTCCGGTGCTGACGGCGATCGTTATTTCCGCACTGATGAAGGTGGTAGAGTTTGATTTAGCAAAGCGCCTCTATGAAGTCAGCAAAAATGAATTTTATATTTTTGTGGCGGCTTTTTTAGGCGTGCTGTTACTTGGAACCATTTACGGAGTCATTATCGGAATGTTACTCTCTTTTGTGGCTGTGATCCTTCGGGCAACGAATCCTCCAAGAGCGTTTTTGGGAGTCATTCCGGGCAGGGAGGGTTTTTATGACAGAAAGAAAAACCGCTATGCTTATGAGATCGAACATGTGATGATCTATCAGTTCAGCGAAAGTCTCTTTTTTGCAAATATAAAGATTTTTCAGGAAGATATTGAAAGCCATATCAAGGAAGATACCAAAGTAGTGATCGTAGATGCGGGAGCGGTCACGGGAATCGACATTACGGCGGCAGACCGCTTAGAGCTGTTAGCGGAAAATCTGCAAAAACGCGGCATCCGTTTTTACCTGACAGAACACATGGACACCGTCAATGTACAGATGCGAAAGTTAGGCATTGGTCATCTGATCGAGGAAGGACACGTGCGGCGTACCATTACGGCGGCACTTCACGATGCAGGACTGCAGGAGCCGTATGTACTGAGCGGGCTGGATGAGAGAAAACAGAAATTCTTAATGAGTATTCCGGCAGAAGCGGAAAATACGTTGGAAGAGTTCACCTGGGCGTTTGGCGAAGATACGGTAGAAGAGATTGAAAAGCGGGTACACCTTGTCTTAGAAAATATTCAGCAGATGCCGGATTTAGAGAATTTAGCAGAGCAGGGCTTAGAAAAATATATGGAAACCTGGCACAGCCTTGGTGTGATTGACGAGGACGAGTTCCTAAGACGTATGGAGTTGCACATGGATGAGCTTTCTAAAAATCTGAGTGCACAGGATAACCGTGCCGTGATCCTCGAACTGATCGAAAAGAGACGACGCAGGATCATGGAACAGGTACAAAAGGAACATCCGGAGGTCTTAGAACGCTTAGAGGCAAGCCGTGTCCGCTTAGAGCACAGATTGGAAAAACAGAATCCGGAGGCAGCAAAACGTCTGCATGAGTGGGAGGAAAAGATAAAGAAAAATCATGAAAAAAATACTGATCGTTGAGGATGATAGAGAATTAAAAGAAGGAATCTGTTATGCACTGCAAAAAGCAGGCTATCTGACGGAAAGTGCGGATTCTGTCCAGAATGCAAAAAAACTGTTTTTAAAAGAAGGTGCGGATGTGATCCTTTTAGATGTCAATCTGCCGGATGGCGAAGGTTTTGATTTTTGCAAATGGGTGAAGGAACGCGCACAGGTTCCGGTACTTTTTTTGACGGCAAGGGATTTAGAAGAGGATGCACTGTGCGGTTATGAAGCAGGGGCAGAGGACTATGTGACCAAGCCTTTTTCCATGAAAATCCTTTTGAAAAAAATCGATGTCTTGTGCAGAAACGGTTCAAAACAGGAACACAGATGTTTTGAGGATGGATTTTTGCGTGTGGATTTTGATGCGGCAAAAGCGTGGGTCGGTGGAAAAGAATGTATTCTGACATCGACGGAATTGCGGATGCTTCGTTATTTTACGGAAAATGCAGGAGTTCTTTTGACGTATTCCGTGCTGTTAGAAAAACTATGGGATTCCACGGGGGCTTATGTGGATAAGCATACTTTGGCGGTCAATGTCAACCGGCTGCGTAAAAAGATCGAAGATGAAGAACATCGTTATATTTTAAACGTTTATGGAATGGGTTATCAGTGGGCAGAAGCATGAGATTAGGACGGAAAAAGAAAGAAATAGATCAATTTTCGGAAAAATTGGAGCAGGCATTAGATGCACTGGCGACAGGAGCAGAGATTTCCGTGGAAGAAGAAATGGATGACAGCCTGTGGGGAAAAATATCGGTCCGCTTCAAGAGATTGCAGGAAATCTGGAGTGAAAAAGAGGAAGAAAGCAAAAAGGATAAACAGCAGATGAAGGAGCTGATCTCCGATATTTCACATCAGACAAAAACACCGATCGCAAATCTGAAAGTTTATTTAGAACTGTTGCAGGCAGGGGATTGGGACGAAAAAGAGACGGCAGAATTTTTAAACCGGATGGAGCAGCAGACTAAAAAACTGGATTTTCTGATACAGAGCATGGTTAAAATGTCGCGTTTAGAAACCGGTATTATTGAAATACGGAAAAAGGATGTATCGGTATACGATACTTTGTATCGTGCGGTTTCGGCGATCGTTCCAAGGGCAGGAAAGAAACAGATGGAAATCTATGTGGACTGTGAAGAGGATTTAACGGTTTCTCACGACAGCAAATGGACGGAGGAGGCAGTTTTTAATCTGTTAGAAAATGCAGTTAAGTATACGGATGCCGGTGGAAAGATATGGATCTCGGCAAAGAAAGAGGAATTTTTTACAAGGATCAGTGTCAAAGATACGGGAAAGGGGATTGCAAAAGAACGGCAGGCAGAGATTTTTCAAAGGTTTTATCGGGAACCGGAGGTGCATGACGAAGAAGGGATCGGCGTGGGTCTCTATTTAGCAAGAGAGATCATTTCGATGCAGGAAGGTTATATCGAAGTGGTATCAGAAGCAGGAGCGGGAGCAGAATTTCGGATTTTCCTGCCAAATGGATAAAGACTGGTTGAAAAATAACAGATACATGCGAATGAGTTCCTTGTGAAAGAGCGTCGCTTTACAGGAACAGATTATCACAATTTTGTGATAGTTAAAGATTGTGACAGGTTTGAGATTTTTTACCATTATGCTTGTGTTATAAGGAGGAAAGAAAGATGAAGACATGGATGGTAGAAACACAGGCATTGAAAAAATATTACCGGCTTGGAGAAAATACGGTAAAAGCATTGGACGGCGTGGATCTTACGGTAGAGCGTGGAGAGTTTGTCGCAATGATCGGAAAATCGGGAAGCGGAAAGAGCACCCTGCTCCATATGCTGGGCGGACTCGACACCCCGACTTCGGGAGAGGTCTTTGTAGACGGAAAGAAACTGTCGGAATTGAAAAAAGAACAGCTTGCCATTTTTCGCAGAAGAAAAGTGGGATTTGTATTCCAGAATTATAATCTGGTACCGGATCTGAATGTCTATGAAAATATTGTACTGCCGATCGAGTTAGACGGCGGTTATGTGGATGAAAAATTTATCGGGGAACTTTTGGATATGCTGCATTTGCAGGAAAAGGCAGAGGCACTTCCGGGGACGTTGTCCGGCGGCCAGCAGCAACGCGTGGCGATCGCGAGGGCACTTGCATCGAAACCGGCGATCATTCTTGCAGATGAGCCGACCGGAAACCTGGACTCCGGAACAGGTCATGAGGTGTTGGGACTTTTGCGCGTTGCGGCAAAACGTTTTTCGCAGACACTGATACTGATCACTCACGATATGGATATTGCACAGCTCGCAGACCGGATCGTCTGTATTGAGGACGGAAAAATACGGAAGGGAAGTGATGAAAATGCTGAAAAATAATAATCAGCAGGTCATCAAAAGGATGGCAAAGACTTCCTTTTTTCGGAATAAGGGCAAGAATCTGGTACTGGTGTGTGCTGTCTTTCTGGCAGTTTTTATGCTCTTTTCGATTTTTACGGTAGGACTTACCTATGTAAAAATGGAAAAACGTCAGAACATCCGCTTGAGTGGTGAGGACATGGATGCCATCATGTATGGAATGACGAAAGAACAGGTGAAAAAGTGCGAAAACAGCAGTGAGGTATCGAAGATAGGAAAAGTCGGCGTGGCAGGGTATGCGATTAGCACCCAATGGGATGATACCCTGCATACAGGGCTGATCTACAGCGATAAAACTTACTGGGACGAGATCATGGCTCCGGCAAGAAAAGAAACAAAGGGGCATTATCCGAAACAGGAAGATGAAGTGATGGTCACGCAGACCGCATTGGAGGACTGCGGACTTTCGGGACTGGGGATCGGCGACACGTTTACACTGACCTACGGTGATAATAACGGAACGGAGCCGAAGGAGAAAACTTTTAAGATCTGTGGGATCTGGGACGGATACGGTACGAAAAAAGTATTTTTTGTTTCTAAAAAATTTTATCAGCAGTCCGGTTACCAGTTATCGGATGTTCGTTCAGGAAGAATGTATCTGCAGTTCAAAAGTAAGATCCTGACGACAAAAAAGCGGGAAGAGTTTCGGAAGCAGATGGATCTAGGAGTGCAGCAGGCACTGTTTTTTACAGCCGAAACATCCAATTCCGTACGGATCTTAATGGGAATGGTGGGACTGGCATTCATCACTTGCTTGAGTGCATACCTTTTGATCTACAATATTCTCTATTTATCGGTTTCCGGAAATATCCGCTATTACGGCTTACTCCAGACAGTCGGGATGACCGGAACGCAGGTAAAAAATCTGATGAAACGTCAGATGCGCTGGATCGGAATATTTGGAATTGGCGGTGGACTTTTTGCGGGAGTGCTGACTTCATTTTTTATTATCCCGGAGGTGGTGCGTTCCCTTGGCATCCGTGAAAAAGTCGTAGTGGCATTTCATCCGGGAATTATCCTTTTAACGATCCTGATCGCAGTCATTACCCTGTTGCTTGGAAGCAGGAAACCGGTTAAGATTGCCTGTGCCGTCACACCGATGGAGGCGCTTGGATACCGTACCGTCACATCAAGCCGGAAAGCGCACCGGACGAAAAGAGGTCATGTGTTAAAAAATATGGCTTGCAGACAGTTGAAAAAGGATAAGAAGAAAACAGCCGTTGTATTTTTATCGTTAGCAACTGGTCTTTCGGTATTTTTAGTGCTGATCACATTGATCGAAAGTCAGGGAGCAAGGACCATTGTATCGAATTACATGGATGCAGATATGGAGATTGTCAATGATACACTGATGAAAGAGGATACAAAGGACTGGAAACCGATTTTAGATAGCAATTTTACGAAAAAGATCGAAAATATTTCCGGCGTGAAAGAAGTACATCAGATGACCAGTGCCAAAATCTTTGTTCCATGGGAGGATGATTTTGCCGACACATGGATGCGGGCGGTATATGAAATGTGGATGTCTGAACCGTATGAGCAGTCGGTAGAGGACTACAAGGCACATCCGGAAAAATATTATTCTTATTTGAAAGGAATCGATGAAGCGGAATTTGAAAATCTGAACAGTATGTTTCAGAAAAAGGTGAACAAAAAGGATTTTATGGAAGGCAGGGTGTGTATTCTCTATCGAAACGGTGTGCAGTTAAAGGAAAAGGAGATTTTAGGAAAAGAGCTTACCTGCCTCCTGCCGGAAAATTCGGTTTCGCAGGGAAAATGTACATTTCAGATAGCAGGCGTTACAGATGATAACCGTTATGCAGGGATCGGACTGGGACCGAATCTGATCGTCAGTGAAAAGTGGCTAGAGCAAGTGGTAAAAAATCCGTTTGTTCAGGATATGACGGTTCTCTATGATGAAGAGTATGACACTCAGACGGAACAGGCAGTAATAAAAGCTATTCAGTCACTTTCCGACAGCAGAGATGTTTCTTATGAATCTAAAATAGAAGAAATGGAAAATGTGAAAAAGGCACAGGGAAATATGAAGGGTGTCGGAATCGGAATTACTTTGATCTTGGCATTTATCGGTCTGATGAATTATATCAATACGGTTTCCGGCAGTATCCAGAACCGACAGGTCGAACTGTCGGTCATGGAGAGTGTGGGCATGACCGACCGGCAGGTTTATCGGATGTTAGTCTATGAGGGACTTTTTTATGCGGGCGGCTCCATACTCCTGACAGGGACCGTAGGACTTCTGATCACCTATCTGTGTTACCAGTCGATGAATTACCGTGGCATTGCATTTTCAGTTCCGATACTTCCGGTGTCGGCAGCAGTCCTTCTGGTTCTGGCGGTCTGTGTGGCGGTTCCGGTACTGGCTTACCGATTGCTGGCAGGGCGGCATTCGGTTGTGGAACGAATCCGGGGATTTGAGTAGAGGGGAAGAGAAGAGGTAGAGTGAGAGTATAAGGAATATGGTACAGAACAAATGTTTGAGTTTGTTCTGTACTTTTTTTATATTGAATGATATACTAAACAGGTAACAATAATAAGAACAGATCAAAAACATTCATATTGCAAAAAAAATTGCAAGCATCACAGATAGATAACAGGATATGAACAGGAGAAATTTATGGAGCATTTCAAATCGCTATCAAAGTATCAATGGATGGTTTATGACTGATATTGGTGCAATGAAAGAACTATAATGAATGTAAAAATAAAAAGTATTGGTTATATCTAAAATTTTTGTGATAAAGTAACGTATTTTATAAATATTAAAAATGAGGAAACAAATAGAAATGAATCAGGAACATGAGGTTGTTTTATATCAGATTGAAGGTACAAATATTTGCGTGAATGTAATGTTTAAGGAAGAGACTTTTTGGATGACACAAAAGGCAATGGCAAATTTATTTGATTGCACAACTGATAATATCTCTTTACATTTAAAAAATATTTATAAGGAGGAGGAATTAGAAGAAGAAGCAACTACCGAGTTATTCTCGATAGTTCAAAATGAAGGACAACGTAATGTTACAAGAAAAGTAAAATGTTATAATTTGGATGCAATTATAGCTGTTGGATATCGAGTTAATTCTAAGAAGGCTACGCGTTTCCGACAGTGGGCTACAATAACATTAAAAGAATATATTACTAAAGGGTTTGTATTGAATGATGATATGCTAAAAAATGGAAAGCCTTTTGGGAAAGATTATTTTGAGGAATTATTAGAGCGTATCCGTGAAATTAGAGCAAGTGAACGGAGAGCCTATCAGAAAATTACAGATGTTTTTGAACAGTGTAGTTATGATTACGATAAAAACAGTGAAATCACAAAGAATTTTTATGCCTTTGTTCAGAATAAATTGCATTTTGCGGTTACAGGAAAGACAGCGGCAGAACTTATATATGAACGTGCTGATTCTGAGAAACCGGCGATGGGGTTAACCACATGGAAAGAAGCCCCTAATGGTAAGGTTTTAAAACGTGATATTGGAATTGCGAAAAATTATTTAAACGAGAAAGAATTATCTCGTCTGAACAGACTAGTAACAATGTTTATTGATTACGCAGAATTAATGGCTGAAGATGAAATTTTAATGAGTATGCAGGATTGGGTTGAGCAGACAAATCAGTTTTTGATGAATAACAGGCGTAAGGTATTAGACGGAAAAGGAAAAATATCACATGATATAGCAATGCAAAAAGCAGAAAAAGAGTATGAAGTGTTTAGAGTAAGGCAGGATAGAGAGTATGTTTCTGAGTTTGATCGGGAAATAGAAAAATATCTTAAAGGTTAAAGCTGTGGAAAAGAGGGTTCAATTTACTGGGTATAAAGTAGAAGTGTAGTTAACAAGGAAAATGATTGAAGCATAAGAAAAATTTGTTTATTCAATAGAGGTACAAAAGCTGCTCAATGCAGGAAAAGAGAAACTGGCAGAACTTGTTGATCCTTCGGTTGCATTAGATCATAGAAATGGTTTTGATATGTTGTCGTTTACAGAAAGTGGGAAAAATCTTTATATAGAATATATCGTGTTTATAATGTTGGGAAAGAAAACATTGCATACGAAATAATTGAAGATATTAGTCAGTATAAAAGAGAGGATGTACTATATAAATATCATTTATAGATAATTAAATTATGGTCCATCAATTGATATACGTCTGCTTGAAAAAACGGAGAGTGACAGAGATATTTCATTTCCAAGACGTTTGATCGAGTTTGCAGAGGATCAGAAAGAAAATCCGGAAATATCGTTTGATAAGGAACAGGATAAGATGATATTGAACCAAATGCAGAACAGATTATCAAGAACCAAAAAGATGGACATCAGACATTCATCAGTGCAAAGGGCAGCTTACCTGTAATATCGGTCGGAACATTGATGAAATTCGGAAAGATAATGGAAAATAAAAAGTACAGAACAAACATTCGATTTTGTTCTGTACTTTTTTTATATTGAATGATATACTAAACAGGTAACAATAATAAGAACAGATCAAAAACATTCATATTGCAAAAAATTGCAAGCATTACAGATAGATAACAGGATATGATCAGGAGAAATTTATGGAGCATTTCAAATTAGTATCAAAATATCAGCCAACCGGTGACCAGCCACAGGCGATTGAGGCACTGGTGAAGGGCTTTCAGGAGGGCAACCAGTTCCAGACCCTGCTGGGAGTTACGGGTTCGGGAAAAACATTTACGATGGCAAATGTCATAGCTGCACTGAATAAGCCGACACTGATTATCTCGCATAATAAGACACTGGCTGCACAGTTGTATGGGGAGTTCAAAGAATTCTTTCCGGAAAATGCTGTGGAATATTTTGTTTCCTATTATGATTATTATCAGCCGGAGGCATATGTGCCGTCGACGGATACTTATATCGCAAAAGATTCCTCGATCAACGAGGAAATCGATAAACTGCGTCTGTCGGCGACCGCCGCGTTGGTGGAGCGGAAAGATGTCATCGTGATAGCCAGCGTTTCCTGTATTTACGGTTTGGGAAGTCCGGAAGACTATATGGGAATGATGGTATCTCTGCGTCCGGGAATGGAAAAAGACAGGGATGATGTCATCCGGGCGTTGATAGATATACAGTATACAAGAAATGAGATGGACTTTGGAAGAGGAACCTTCCGGGTGCATGGAGATACGTTGGAGATTTTTCCGGCAAATAACAGTGATACGGCAGTGCGTGTGGAATTTTTTGGAGACGAGATAGACAGAATTACTGAGATTGATGTGCTGACCGGAGAGATCAAGAGCCGGCTGGAGCATATCTCCATCTTCCCGGCATCCCACTATGTTGTGCCGCAGGAAAAGATCAATCGTGCCTGTGTGGATATAGAAAAAGAATTAGAAGAGCGCGTAAAATATTTTAAAGGCGAGGACAAGCTGTTAGAGGCACAGCGGATCGCGGAGAGAACAAATTTCGATATAGAGATGTTAAAAGAGACCGGATTTTGCAGTGGAATCGAGAACTATTCCAGACATTTAGCGGGCAGTCCGGCAGGAGCAACACCACATACTTTAATGGACTATTTTACGGATGATTATCTGATCATAGTGGATGAGTCGCATATCACCATACCACAGGTGCGTGGTATGTATGCAGGAGACCAGGCAAGAAAATCAACACTGGTCGATTACGGATTCCGCCTGCCGTCGGCAAAAGATAACCGTCCACTGAACTTTGAGGAATTTGAGAGTAAGATCGATCAGATGCTGTTTGTATCTGCAACGCCAAACGTATATGAAGATGAGCATGAGCTGCTGCGGACAGAGCAGATCATCCGTCCGACAGGACTGTTAGATCCGGAGGTAGATGTCCGTCCGGTAGAGGGACAGATAGACAATCTATTAGCAGAAGTAAAAAAAGAAATTTCCGGGCATCATAAGGTACTGGTTACGACATTGACAAAACGGATGGCAGAAGATCTGACCGATTATATGCGGGAAGTAGGCATCCGGGTAAAATATCTGCATTCGGATATCGATACGTTAGAGCGGGCGGAGATCATCCGTGACCTGCGTCTTGACGTCTTTGATGTGTTAGTGGGAATTAACCTTTTGCGAGAGGGACTGGATATTCCGGAAATTACATTGGTAGCAATTTTGGATGCGGATAAAGAGGGATTCCTGCGTTCCCATACATCACTTATACAGACGATCGGAAGAGCGGCAAGAAATCAGGATGGTCATGTCATCATGTATGCAGATACGATTACCGACTCTATGCGCATGGCGATCGATGAGACAAAACGCCGTCGCCAGATACAGGAAGCATACAACAAAGAACATGGAATCACGCCAAAGACGATAGAAAAATCCGTCCGCGACTTAATCAGTATTTCTAAGAAAGTTGCAAAAGAAGAGATAGAATTTAAGAAAGATCCGGAGTCCATGAGCCGCGAAGAGTTAGAAAAACTCATCAAAGATGTGAAAAAACAGATGGACCGCGCAGCCGCGGATCTGAATTTCGAGGCAGCGGCAGAACTGAGAGACAAAATGCTGGATTTACGACGTATGGTAGAAGAGATCAAGCAGGATTCCGGCAAGAAAGGGTAAGGAACATGAAAGAACGGAAATATATAAAGATCAGAGGAGCAAATGAGCATAATCTGAAACATTTGGATATCGACATACCGAGAAATGAATTTGTAGTGCTGACCGGACTCAGCGGTTCGGGAAAATCCTCACTGGCATTTGATACGATCTATGCAGAAGGACAACGGCGTTATATGGAATCCCTGTCCTCCTATGCCAGACAGTTTTTAGGACAGATGGAAAAACCAAATGTAGAAAAAATAGAGGGACTTTCTCCGGCAATTTCCATAGATCAGAAATCCACAAACCGGAATCCGCGTTCTACGGTCGGAACGGTTACGGAAATCTACGATTATATGCGTCTGCTCTATGCAAGGATTGGAATCCCGCATTGCCCGGTCTGCGGAAAAGAAATCAAAAAACAGACTGTAGACCAAATGGTAGACCAGATCATGTCGCTGCCGGAACGGACAAAAATACAGCTTTTAGCACCGGTAGTCCGCGGTCGTAAGGGAATGCACCAGAAATTATTTGAAAAAGCAAAGCGGAGCGGATATGTCCGTGTACAAGTGGATGGGAATGTCTATGAATTAAGTGAAGAGATCCCATTGGATAAAAACGTCAAGCATAATATAGAGATCATCGTAGACCGTCTGGTCGTCAAAGAAGGCATAGAAAAACGTCTGACGGATTCCATAGAAAATGTTATGGACTTAGCAGAGGGACTGATGATCGTAGATGTCATCGGAGGAGAACCACTGCGTTTTTCCCAGAGTTTTTCCTGTCCCGACTGTGGTGTGAGCATTGATGAGATCGAACCGAGAAGTTTTTCCTTTAACAATCCGTTTGGAGCCTGCCCGGAATGTTTCGGACTTGGATATAAGATGGAGTTTGATGAGGATTTGATGATACCGGATAAGAGTCTGGCGATTTCCGAGGGAGCGATACAGGTTATGGGCTGGCAGTCCTGTACAGATCCGTCCAGCTACACCTATGCGATTTTGCAGGCATTATCCAAAGAATATCAGTTTGACTTGGATACGCCATATCAGGATCTGCCGGAGGACATCCATGATATACTTTTAAATGGAACAAACGGAAAATCCGTCAAAGTGTATTACAAGGGTCAAAGAGGAGAAGGAGTCTATGACGTTGCCTTTGAAGGATTGATCAAAAATGTGGAGCGGCGTTACCGTGAGACAGGTTCGGAAACCAGCAAACAGGAATACGAGTCCTTTATGCGAATTACACCGTGTAAGGTATGTAAAGGTCAAAGACTGAAAAAAGAATCTTTAGCAGTGACCGTCTGTGATAAAAATATCTATGAGATTACAACGATGTCCATTAAGAACTTGTCGGGATTCCTGGAGCATATGGAGTTGACAAAACAGCAGATGCTGATCGGTGAACAGATTTTAAAAGAAATCCGTGCCAGAGTGGGATTTCTTATGGATGTTGGACTGGACTATCTGACACTTGCCCGTGCAACCGGAAGTCTGTCCGGTGGCGAAGCACAGCGTATCCGACTGGCAACACAGATCGGCTCCGGGCTGGTAGGCGTTGCTTATATCTTAGATGAGCCGAGTATCGGACTGCACCAGAGAGATAATGACAAACTTTTAAATACCTTAAAAAATCTCAAAGATTTAGGCAACACCCTTATCGTAGTAGAACACGATGAAGACACCATGCTTGCAGCAGATTATGTTGTGGATATCGGACCGGGAGCGGGTGAGCACGGTGGAGAAGTGGTTGCCGCCGGCACGGCAGAAGAGATCATGCAGAATGAAAAATCCATTACAGGAGCCTATCTGAGTGGCAGAATACAGATACCGGTGCCAGAGGAACGCAGAAAACCAACCGGATATCTGACGATCAAAGGGGCAAAAGAAAATAACCTGAAAAACATAGATGTCGATGTGCCACTCGGTGTGATGACCTGTGTGACCGGAGTATCGGGTTCCGGAAAAAGTTCACTGACCAATGAGATTTTGTATAAGACATTAGCCAAAAAACTGAACCGTGCCAGAACGATACCGGGAGCACATAACAAAATCGAAGGGATTGAGCAGTTAGATAAGGTGATCGACATTGACCAGTCTCCGATCGGAAGGACACCACGCTCTAATCCGGCAACCTATACGGGAGTTTTTGACATGATCCGCGACCTCTTTGCGGCAACACCGGATGCAAAAGCAAGAGGTTATAAAAAAGGACGTTTCAGCTTCAATGTAAAGGGTGGAAGATGCGAGGCGTGTTCCGGAGATGGAATCTTAAAGATCGAAATGCACTTTTTGCCGGATGTTTATGTTCCATGTGAGGTTTGTGGTGGCAAACGTTACAACCGTGAGACCTTAGAAGTAAGATATAAAGGAAAGAGCATCTATGATGTACTGGATATGACAGTGGAGGAGGCACTGACCTTCTTTGAAAACGTACCGTCCATCCACAGAAAAATCCAGACCCTTTATGATGTAGGACTTTCCTATATCCGATTAGGACAGCCATCCACCACATTATCCGGTGGTGAGGCACAGCGTATCAAACTGGCTACAGAGTTGAGTAAACGGAGCACGGGAAAGACAATTTATATCTTAGATGAGCCGACTACCGGACTGCATTTTGCGGATGTGCATAAATTAATAGAAATCCTGCGGCGGCTTTCGGACGGAGGCAATACGGTAGTTGTCATCGAACATAATCTGGATGTGATCAAGACAGCGGATTATATCATCGATATGGGACCGGAAGGCGGCGATGGCGGTGGAACGGTCATTGCAAAAGGAACGCCGGAAGAAGTGGCAAAAGTCAAAGGTTCCTATACCGGACAATATTTAAAGAAATACCTGAAGAAAAAATAAGAAATCTAAAATAAGAAAGCCTAGAAAGAAATCGTGCGACCCGGACTAGCTCACAATCAGGGTGATCTATCCCAAACTGCACGATTCTTTTATTAAGGTATCAGCCAAACAAGCCGTTAAACCAACAAGTCATTAGACAAATAAAAAAGCTTCCAAGTGATTGGAAGCTCAAACTTTCGGGGAGTACTGCCCGAGTTCTAGGAACCCGAGCAGTATGAGTTATGAAAAATTATATTAGCCTTAGCTAGTACGTTATTATAGTACTTTGAATATGTGAATAAAGTATGAATATAAAGTTAATAAAATATGAATCTTTTAAAATGTTTTAAAAAAGTCTTAAATCAGAGAAAAAACAAAAAAAAACCTTTAAAAACATCACGTCATTGTATATAATAAGTATGAATATGGAAAAATGTGTATCATAGGCGTTTCTATAGATGAACAGAATCGATAAATCCAATTTATAAATGATAATATATAGGTAGGACAGGAAGAAAGGAGAAACATCAGAATGGTTTCAACAGATATCGGAATTGATTTAGGTACAGCAAGTATTTTAGTATATATTAAAGGAAAGGGTGTCGTGCTAAAAGAGCCTTCCGTTGTGGCATTTGACCGCGATACCAACAAGATCAAAGCAATTGGTGAAGAAGCAAGATTGATGCTTGGTAGAACACCGGGCAACATCGTGGCAGTACGTCCGTTACGTCAGGGAGTTATTTCCGATTATACCGTTACGGAGAAAATGATCAAATATTTTATCCAGAAGGCAATGGGTAAGAAGAGTTTTCGTAAACCACGCATCTCCGTTTGTGTACCAAGTGGTGTAACAGAGGTAGAGAAGAAAGCAGTAGAAGATGCAACTTATCAGGCAGGAGCAAGAGAAGTTTCTATTATAGAAGAACCAATTGCAGCAGCCATCGGAGCAGGAATTGACATTGCAAGACCTTGCGGAAATATGATCGTAGATATTGGAGGAGGAACTTCTGATATTGCAGTCATCTCTTTAGGCGGATCTGTAGTAAGCACATCCATTAAGATCGCCGGAGATGATTTTGACGAAGCGATCGTCCGTTATATGAGAAAAAAACATAATCTTCTGATCGGTGAAAGAACCGCAGAGGACATTAAGATCAAGATTGGAACCTGTTTCCCGTTAGCACAGCCGGAGACAATGGATGTACGCGGAAGAAACCTTGTAACAGGTCTTCCAAAGACAGTACAGGTAAGCTCAGAGGAGACCGAAGAAGCACTCCGCGAAGCAACACTTCAGATTGTAGAAGCAGTTCACAGTGTATTAGAAAAGACTCCACCGGAGTTAGCAGCAGACGTAGCAGACAGAGGAATCGTCCTTACAGGCGGTGGTGCTCTGTTAAGAGGTTTAGAAGAACTGATCGAAGACCGTACAGGCATTAACACGATGACCGCAGAAGAGCCGATGACCTGTGTGGCGATCGGAACAGGAAAATATGTAGAATTTTTAGCAGGAAATCACGACGACAAACAGATGTAAGCGTGAAACCTGTCACGGATGGCTGGATAACACAGGAAGTGTATAAGTAATGGCATCGTAGAAAGCGGTGTCATTGCCCCTTATTCAGAAAGGAGAATTTATACATGGTAAAAGGACTCTACACAGCCTATACGGGAATGTTGAACGAGCAGAACCGTATGGACATCATGACAAACAATCTGGCAAATGCAGATACGAACGGCTATAAAAAAGAAGGCAGTACGGCACAGACATTTGCAGATACTTATGCAATAAAAATCAAAGACACCTCAGCATATAACATACCGCGCAGGATCGGTGACATCAGTCTGGGGGTACATATCGGAGAAACCTATACAAATTATGATCAGGGTTCTTTTGAAGTGACGGACAATCCGGCAGATTTAGCACTGGCAGGCGATGGATTTTTTGCAATATCTTATACGAACAAACAGGGTGAGACTTCTGTAAAATATACAAGAGACGGAGCCTTTACCGTAAATAAGGACGGTTATCTGGTAACCAAGGACGGAGACTATGTGCTGAACCAGAATGCAGCGATGAATTCTGATCCGGGAGCAGCAGGCTATATCCGTATCGATCCGAACCAGAAGTTTACGATCGACGAGCAGGGAAATATCTGGCAGAACCGTGCGGTGGTCGGAAGAGTCGGAGTAGTAGATTTTGCGAACTATAATTATTTAGAGAAGTTTGGAGAAAATCTCTATCAGACGGTAGACGGAGCACAGATCGTTGCAGCAGGCGCACAGGTAGAACAGGGAGTGATTGAGGCTTCCAATGTGCAGGTCGTTTCGGAAATGGTCGATATGATCACGATCACAAGAGCGTATGAAGCAAATCAGAAGATCATTCAGACGATTGATACGATGTTAGACAAAGCAGTAAATCAGGTAGGCAAGCTATAAGAGAGGTGTTTGAATTATGATGAGAGCTTTATGGAGTGCGGCATCGGGAATGATCGCACAGCAGACGAATGTAGATACAATATCTAATAATATTGCAAATGTAAATACAACAGGCTATAAGACAGAAAAGACAGAATTCAAATCCCTGCTGTACCAAAATTTACAGGCGAGAACAACAACAGCAAACGGCGAGAACAAACCGATACCGGCACAGGTAGGCTTAGGTACGCGTGTTGCATCTAATACCTCCATGTTTACACAGGGAGCAATGTTAGCAAGTGAAAGTGATACGGCATTTGCGATCGACGGCGAAGGCTTCTTTGCAGTTCGTGGAGCAGATGGTAATACATACTATACAAGAAACGGTAATTTTACCTGGAGCATCGGAAATGACGGAGTTATTCTGACGAACTCTGACGGATATCCGGTTTTAGACTCCCGAGGAAATATGATCCGTATACCGGATGGCGTGGCAGCGGAAAAAGTTTCCGTAACTTCACAGGGACAGTTCTATTACAGAAATGCACAGGGAAATCCGGTGGATATGAACCAGAGTATTGGATTATTCCAGTTTAACAATCCAGGGGGACTTGAAAAATTGCAGGATTCCTTATTGAGAGTTACAGATGCTTCCGGTAATCCAATGAATGAGGCAACGACAGCCGGACTGGACAGATCAAATGTGCGTCAGGGCTACTTAGAGGGGTCCAATGTTCAGGTTGCAGATGAAATGGTAAACCTGATCATTGCACAGAGAGCCTATGAATTGAATTCTAAGGCAATACAGGCATCTGATGATATGCTTTCACAGGCAAATCAGTTGAGAAGATAATAGGGAGGAAGCGGTATGAGTGGAATTAGCATCAATCCTTATAGCAATCTGTATGAACAGACAGCAACATCGGCTCAGAATGCTTCGGCAAGCCGTTTGAATGATACCATTTCCGGAGATCTTTCCAGTGCTTCCGATGAAGAACTGATGGATGTCTGCAAAGATTTTGAAGCATATTTTGTAGAGCAGGTTATGAAGGAAATGAAAAAAATGATTCCTGAGGATGACAACAAAGACCAGTCAATGGGACAATTAAAAGACTACTTTGAAGACCAGATGATGCAGGAGTATGCAGATAAGATAGTAGATCAGGGAGATTTTGGAATTGCACAGACGCTGTATGAACAGATGAAGCGCAATTATAACTTATAAGAATAGCAAAGACAAGAGTAAGGCTGTCCTAGGACAGCCTTGTTTATTGTTTGAAAACGATATTCAATATATACGATAGTAACAACTGTACGGAGGAAAATGCAGACCATGGAAGAACTGACAGGTTATGTAGAACACATCGTGTTCAGAAATGCAGAAAATGGATATACGGTTATGAACTTTGCAGGCGAGGAAGATGAAATGACCTGTGTGGGTACATTTTCCGTGATCAGTGAGGGAATGTACCTGAAATTGCGGGGAGAGTATGTGGATCATCCGACCTATGGGGTACAGATGAAAGTGGAATCCTTTGAGGAACAGGCACCTGAGGATATACAATCCATAGAGCGTTATCTTGGTTCCGGGGCGATTAAAGGAATCGGAGCGGCGTTAGCAGCCAGAATTGTACGGAGATTTAAAGAGGATACCTTTCGGATCATTGAGGAAGAACCGGAACGTTTAGCAGAGATCAAAGGGATCAGCGAGAGAAAAGCGATGGAGATCTCGAGTCAGGTAGAGGAAAAAAGAGAACTCCGACAGGCAATGATCTTTTTGCAAAAATACGGAATATCCATCAACCTCGCAGTAAAGATTTACCATAAATATGGATCGGAAATATATTCTATATTACAGGAAAATCCATATCGGCTCGCAGATGACATTCAGGGAGTCGGATTTAAAATTGCAGATGAGATCGCATCAAGAGTAGGGATCCGGACGGATTCGGATTTCAGGATCCGAAGTGGGATACAGTATGCATTACAGCAGGCATCCGGAGAGGGACATACCTATCTGCCAAAGGAAGAACTGACAAAGCGGACGGCAAGACTGTTAGAGATCGAGCCGGAATATATAGAAAAACACTATATGGATCTTGCAATGGAGCGAAAGATCATCTTAAAAGAAACAAACGGAATGGTCAAAGTGTTTGCGTCATCCTATTATCTGATGGAAGCAAATACAGCAGCAATGTTGGCGGAACTGGACATTCGTTATGATGTTCCGGTACGGGAGATGGAGGACCGGATCCGGCGGATCGAGGACAGCAGCGGTATGGAACTGGATGAGCTGCAAAAACAGGCAGTGCAGGAGGCAGTGCAAAATGGACTGTTTGTATTGACCGGTGGACCCGGAACCGGAAAGACCACTACGATTAATACCATTATCCGCTATTTTGAACTGGAGGGAATGGATATTTATCTGGCTGCACCGACCGGCAGAGCAGCAAAACGAATGAGCGAGACAAGCGGATATGAGGCAAAGACGATTCACAGAATGTTGGAATTAAACGGCGGTGTAGAAGAAACGGCAGGCTTTGAACGAAATGAATCCAATCCATTAGAAGCCGACGTAGTCATCGTGGATGAGATGTCCATGGTGGATATCAGTCTGATGCATTCGCTGTTGAAAGCCATTGTTCCGGGAACAAGGCTGATTCTGGTTGGAGATGCCAATCAGCTTCCGAGTGTCGGACCGGGCAGCGTACTCCGTGACATCATAGAGAGCGGAAAATATCAGGTCGTGCGTCTGAATAAAATTTTCCGTCAGGCAAGCCAGAGTGACATTGTAGTAAACGCACATAAGATCAATGAAGGAAAAGAAGTCATACTGGATAATAAAAGCAGGGATTTCTTTTTCCTGAAACGCTATGATGCAGACGTTATCATCAGCGTAGTGATACAGCTGATCAAGCAAAAACTGCCCAAATATGTAGATGCAAAACCGTTCGATATCCAGGTACTGACACCGATGCGGAAAGGACTGCTGGGCGTGGAGCGTTTAAATCACATTTTGCAGCAGTACCTAAACCCGAAGGATACAAAAAAAGCAGAGCATGAAGTAGGAGACCGGATCCTTCGTGAAGGCGACAAGGTCATGCAGATAAAAAACAACTATCAGTTAGAGTGGGAAGTCAGAAGCAAATATGGACTTGCAATCGACAAAGGTTTAGGCGTTTTTAACGGAGATATGGGAATCGTGCGTCAGATCAATGATTTTGCCCAGACGGTGACGGTGGAATTTGAAGAAGGAAAAATGGTGGAATATGCATATAAGGGACTGGATGAACTGGAACTTGCCTATGCCATCACAATCCACAAATCGCAGGGAAGCGAATATCCGGCGGTTGTCATACCGCTTTTGAACGGCCCTAAAATGCTGATGAACCGGAATCTGCTCTATACTGCGGTGACCAGAGCGAGAAAGTGCGTGACCTTAGTGGGCGATGAGACGGTTTTTGAACAGATGGAGCACAATGTAACCGAGCAGGTGCGCTACAGCGGACTGATTGACAGAATCTGGGAGCAGGGGGCATAGCAAGAGAGTCTTGATAAATCCGTGAAAAAATGGTATAATACACTCGTTTAGTGCTTTGACGCGTTGACGTGAAAAAAATACATTGGAGGAAACGAACATGAAAAAGGTGATTGCATTGTTACTTGCAATGTCCATGACCGTCGCAGCATTCACAGGCTGTACAGCAGGACAGAAAGCAAGTGAAGAAAAGAAAACAGAAACAGCAGATAAGACATCGGATAAAAAAGAGGATGGGGACAAAGTATACCACATCGGTATTATCCAGTTAGTTGAGCATCAGGCTTTAGACGCTGCAACGGAAGGTTTCCAGAAAGCGTTAAAAGAAAAACTTGGTGATAAGGTAGAGTTTGACGTACAGAATGCACAGGGCGAAGAGACCAACTGTGCAACCATTGCCACAAAATTTGTAAACAGCAATGTGGATCTGATCATGGCAAACGCAACACAGGCAGTAATTTCATCTGCAACAGCAACTTCAGATATCCCGATCGTTGGAACTTCCGTAACAGATTATGTGACAACAGGAACCGTAAAGAGCAATGACGCTCCTGGTGGAAACGTAACAGGAACATCTGACCTTGCACCGATCGATCAGCAGGTAGAACTGCTTCAGAAACTGGTTCCGGACGCAAAGAACGTAGGAATCCTTTACTGCTCCGCAGAAGCAAACTCTGTATATCAGGCAGAGCAGGCACAGAAATACTTAGAAAAAGCAGGCATTACCGCAAAGACTTACACTGCAGCAGATTCTAACGACATTCAGCAGGTTGTTACCAAAGCGGCAGATGAGAACGATGCAATTTACATCCCGACAGATAACACGATCGCATCGAACATGGAGATTGTAAAGAACGTTACCGTTCCGGCAAAAGTCCCGGTAATCGCAGGGGAAGAAAATATGTGCTCCGTTGGCGGACTTGCAACCTTAAGTATCTCCTATGAGAGCATCGGATACAATGCAGGCTTAATGGCATATGACATTTTAGTAAACGGTAAAAATCCTGCAGATATGCCGATCCAGTATGCAGATGACGTAACATTAAAATACAATGCTGATATCGCTTCCGAGCTTGGTATCGAGATTCCGGACGATATGGTAGCAATTGAAAAAGAGGATAAATAATTTATGGTAGCATCATTGATGAGCGCCCTGCCGGGATCTGTAGCCCAGGGATTGATCTGGGGAATTCTGGCAATTGGTGTATATATCACTTATAAAGTTTTAGATTTTGCAGATTTAACCGTAGACGGCAGCCTGGCAACAGGCGGTGCCGTTGCGGTTATGTGTATGTTAAATGGAGCAAATACCTATGTGGCATTGATTCTTGCGTTTCTTGCAGGTATGTTAGCCGGACTTGTGACGGGACTGTTTCATACGGCACTGGGAATCCCACCGATCTTAGCGGGAATCCTGACACAGCTTGGACTCTACTCCATCAATATGAGGATTATGGGAAAGGCAAATCAGGCGATCAGCGTTATGCAGTATGATGTGCTTGTCAGCCTGCGCTATATCCCACATGCCTGTCTGCTCACCACAGGATTCTGTATCGTGATCATTGCATTGCTTTACTGGTTCTTCGGAACAGAGATCGGAGCAAGTGTGCGTGCGACCGGATGTAATCCAAACATGGCAAGAGCACAGGGAATCAATACAAATGCAACAAAAGTGTTAGGACTGGTAATCTCAAACGGATTAGTAGGTCTTGCGGGAGCATTATATGCACAGTACCAGGGTTCCGCTGATATCAACATGGGACGCGGAGCGATCGTAATCGGTCTTGCAGCCGTTATCATCGGAGAAGTTGTTTTTGGAAAAATCTTCCACAACTTTGCGCTTCATATGGTAGCCGTAGTGATCGGTGCGATTATCTATTTCGTAGTAATTGCGATTGTGCTTCAGTTGGGACTTGAGACAACCGACTTAAAACTGTTCTCATCTCTGATCGTAGCATTGTTCCTTGCACTTCCTTATTTGAAGAGTAAATATTTTACTCCGGCAGACAAGAAGGGAGGAAATGGCAATGCTTAAGATACAGGATGTACATAAAACCTTTAATCCGGGAACGATTAATGAGAAAAAAGCGTTGAACGGAGTGAATCTGGTTTTAAATGAAGGCGATTTTGTGACGGTCATCGGAGGAAACGGTGCAGGAAAATCCACTGTTTTAAACATGATCGCAGGTGTTTATCCGGTAGACAGCGGAAGCATCATGATCGATGATATCGATGTAACAAAACTTCCGGAGCACAAACGTGCAAAATATTTAGGCCGCGTATTCCAGGACCCGATGAATGGAACGGCAGCCGATATGAATATTGAGGAAAATCTTGCACTTGCGGCACGCCGTGGAAAACAACGTTTTCTTGGCTGGGGAATTACCGCAAAAGAGAGAGAGGAATATAAAGAACGTCTTGGCTCTTTAGGACTTGGCTTAGAAGATCGTATGACATCGAAAGTAGGACTTTTGTCCGGCGGACAGCGTCAGGCAGTCACACTTTTAATGGCATCCCTCAGAAAACCGAAGCTGTTACTTTTAGATGAGCATACAGCAGCCCTTGACCCGAAGACGGCAAAAAAAGTATTAGAACTGACAGAGGAGATTGTAGCAAAAGACAATCTGACCACTTTAATGATCACGCATAACATGAAAGACGCGATCCGACTGGGCAACCGTCTGATCATGATGCATGAAGGAAAAGTCATTTATGACATCAGCGGAGAGGAAAAGAAAAACCTCAAAGTAGCCGACTTGCTTGCAAAATTTGAAGAAGTAAGCGGAGATGAACTTGCAAATGACAGAATGATATTATCTTAATCTTAAATAAAATTCTGGATATCCTATATCCCCGGCGCTGTATTCTGTGCGACGGGGTTCTGGATACACCGGATTCCGGTGTATGTACCCAATGCAGACCAAAACTGAATTATGTAAAGGAACCTTCCTGTAAGAAATGCGGAAAGCCGATCGGTGATGAACGTGGCGAGTACTGCTATGACTGCAGGGAAGGCAGACATTCCTATGCCCAGGGGAAAAGTGTATGGGTCTATCAGGGGGAAATGAAACAGTCGATCTATCGTTTTAAGGACGGAGGACGCAGAGAGTATGCAGAGTTTTATGCAAAAGAAAGTGCAAGACTCTATGGAGACTGGATCAAAAGAAAGGATATCCAGGCGATCATACCGATACCAATCCACAGACACAAACGCTATAAACGCGGTTACAATCAGGCGGAAGTATATGCGAAAGAGTTAGGAAAACAGTGCGGGCTTCCGATAGACAGTAAAACCTTAATCCGCGTTGTGGATACACTGCCGCAAAAGACTTTAAGTGACCGGGAAAGGAAAAACAACTTAAAAAAGGCTTTAAAAATAGGCGTAGATGGTGTACAATGGAAAAGAGTATTAGTGGTGGATGATATATACACAACTGGAAGTACGGTAGATGCGGCAGCAGCCGTTTTACGGGAAGCCGGTGTCGAAAAAATATATATTCTTTCAATTACCATTGGAAACGGATATCAGAAGGAGGAATTGGAATGGATGTAAGAAATTGCAGGGGCTGTGGAAGGTTGTTCAATTATCTGCAAGGGCCGCATCTTTGCCCGGCATGCATGCAAAAGTTAGAAGAGAAATTCTCACAGGTAAAAGATTATTTAGAGGATAATCCACATGCAACAATTCCGGAAATAGCCAAAGACAATGACGTGTCAACAAGACAGATTGAACAGTGGGTCCGTGAGGAACGTCTTTACTTTTCCGATGATTCACCATATGGGATCGGCTGTGAACGATGTGGTAAGATAATCAAGACAGGAAGATTTTGCGATTCATGTCGTAATGATATGGCAAACACATTCCAGAATGCATACCAGAAAAAGGAACCTCCGAAACCAAAGAGCAGCAGAGTGATCAGCGAAAGAGATAAGATGCGTTACCTCGACAGATAACATAGAGCAAGAGAGAACAGAAGAACTGCCAGAAGTTTTTGGCAGTTCTTTGCTTGTGCTAAAAAACTTTTCATTCATAAAGAGGTATGATATAATGAGCGTAAGCAATGAGCAGTGCCATCCAACAAAAATATAACAGACTTGTGCTCGCACAAAGTCAGTTGTATTTTTGTTGGATGATAGGGCGAATGCCCATACATCGAAAAAATCTCTGATTTTTGAGATGCATTGCGGCGTGTATGAGCACACAGGCAAACAAAGATATTCAACATATCGGCAGGAAGAGTATGATACATGAAGACAGAGTACGTCAGATGATCAAGCTGGCGGTTTATGATGAAAATAAAAGCATGGGCGAGAAGAAGCCGGCGCAGTATTTCAGAAAAGATTATCTGGCATTGGAGATGATCAAAAGCTTCTTTTGCGGAACGATGGCATATGCCATTATCGTGATATTAGGGGCGGTCTATCTGTTGGGTAATGGAGCCGGAGATATCAGCACGGTCAATTTCATTCGTATTCTTATTCTGACGGTAGTCTTATATGCCGTTTTTCTCGGCATATATCTTGTTTTAACCTATTCCATTTACAGTGCAAGGTATGAAAAAGGACGGAAAGCGTCCAGAGAGTATTACCATACGTTAAAAAGAGTAAATGAGATGTACCGGCAGGAGGATACTGCCAAGACACCGGAGGAATGGCTATGACAAAATGGATTGAGCTTAGAGAAAAGATCCGGAAAATTTATGGAAAGCATAATCGTCTGATCCTTGCAGTCGTAAAGTTTATTCTGGCACTTTTTCTGTTTTTACTGATAAATCACTATGTGGGATATATGGAAAAACTGCATCATGTCTATATTGCAGTGGCACTGGCACTGATCTGTGCAATGCTTCCGGTCAATATGACCGTGTTGCTTGCAGCGGTGTTTACGGTTGTGCATCTCTATGCACTTTCGATGGAAGTTGCAGTGACAGCACTTTTGATATTCCTGTTGATGTTTTTTCTGTATTTTCGGTTTTCACCGAAAAACGGATATGAAGTGGTGCTGATGCCGATCACGTTTGTCTGTCGGATTCCATATGCGGTACCGGTAGCGAATGGACTCATTGGGGAACCGTCTTCGATGATCTCTGTCATATTTGGAACCATTCTCTATTATTTTTTAAATGGAATACACAATAATGCATCACTCTTAAAAGGCGTGCAGGGTGGTGAGAGTGCAGATAATAAATTTGTGGTATCTCTCAATCAGGTATTGGCAAATAAAGAGATGTATCTGGTCATTCTCGCATTCTGCCTTGCAGTCATCGTGGTTTACAATATCAGACGAAGAGCCGTGGAATATGCCTGGAGTATAGCGATCGGAGCAGGAATTTTAACGGAATTCATTGTGCTCTGTGTCGGCTATCTGGTGCTTGGGATTTCAGGAAGGATCCTGTGGCTGGTGTTCGGTTCGATCTTATCGACCGGGATTGGATTTTTAATTGAATTTTTATGTTTTAATCTGGATTACAGCCGGACGGAAAAAGTACAGTTTGAAGATGATGAATACTACTATTATGTCAAAGCGGTTCCGAAAGTAAATCTTTCTTCGAAAGAGAAGCAGATCAAAAAGATTTCGGGTAAGAAAAATGCAAAACGCAGCGGGGAACGGATTACGAAAAAGCAGCTCGCCAAAGAGCTGGATATTCAGGAAGATATGTTAGATTAAGGATAGATTAAGAATAGTCTAAGAAAGAGGACACAAATCATTCATAAATTTTCCATAGTATAGAAAACAATGTTTAGAAAGGAAGTGAGCTGGGTGCAGAACCTGATAGCAGTGTTTGCTGCATTTTGGGACAAATATATGTTTTGGATCAATCGTCCGGATGTGACAGTTACAGATATTGTAGAGATCCTCATTATCGCATTTTTACTGTATCATATCCTGGTATGGTTTAAGACAACCAGAGCATGGACACTGTTCAAGGGAATCCTTGTGATTCTGGTCTTTATTTTGTTGGCAGCGATTTTCCAGATGAATACGATACTCTGGATTGCGGATAAGACGATCAATGTGGGAATTATCGCAATCTTAGTTATTTTTCAGCCGGAAATGCGAAAAGCACTTGAACAGTTAGGAAGAAAGCGTTTTATTTCGACATTGTTTTCTTTTGACAATGGAAAAAATACGGTGGAGCGTTATAGCGAGCGTACCGTAAACGAGATGGTAAAAGCATGTTATGAGATGGGTAAGGTAAAGACAGGAGCCCTGATCGTTATCGAGAACGATGTCCAGCTTGGCGAATATGAGCGAACCGGAATTGAGTTAGATTCCATTCTTTCAAGCCAGCTTTTGATCAATATTTTTGAAAAAAACACACCATTGCACGATGGTGCGATTATTGTACGGGGAAATCGTGTGGTAGCAGCAACCTGTTATCTGCCGCTTTCCGATAACCTTGCACTGAGCAAAGATTTAGGAACAAGACATCGTGCAGCAGTGGGAATCAGTGAAGTCAGTGATTCTATGACGATCGTAGTATCGGAAGAGACCGGTAAAGTGTCCCTGGCAGTAGAAGGAGAACTCTATCGAAACATAGATGAGGAATTTTTGAAGAAAAAACTTTCCGAAGGACATCTGAAAGATGTGGAAAACGGAAAGCTCATAGATTGGAAGAGGAGGTTGCAGAATGTTAAAAAAGCTAAAGAACCTTCTGACAAATAATATCGGTTTGAAATTTTTATCCGTTTTATTTGCGATGATCTTATGGCTGGTAGTGGTCAATATTGATGATCCGGATAAGACATCGACTTTTACTACCAATATTACGATCGCGAACGAAAATGCGATCGCAGATATGGGAAAAAGCTATTCCATTATCAATGACAGTGGAACCGTAACTTTCCGGGTAACGGCAAAACGTTCAATTATCGAGCGTCTGACGAATTCCGATTTTAAGGCAACGGCAGATATGGAAAATATCGAACTGCATGATGACGGAACTGCCATTGTACCGATCGATATCAGTGCAGTACGCTATAGCAGCCAGTTAGATATTGATAGAAAGAAGAAAAATTTAGAGCTTGCAGTAGAAGATTTACAGAGTAATCAGTTCAAGATCACAGCAGAGGCAACCGGAACCCCTGCGGAGGGAAGTGCGGTAGGCGAATTGAAGGTTTCTCCGGATGTGCTTACAATCTCCGGTCCGGCATCTGTCGTGTCACAGATCAGTAAGGTACAGGCAGTGATCGATGTCAGCGAGAAGTTTTCGGATGTTGAAGACAATGTGGTGCCGGTAGTATATGATGCATCGGGCAATACGCTTGATACGTCTAAGTTAACCTTTAGTCAGGATACGGTACAGATCTCAGCACAGATTTTAAGTCTCAAAGAAATTCCGATCAACTGCGAGACTGGTGGACAGTTAGAGAGCGGATATCAGCAGATCAGCGTAGACTGTGAGCCGAAAAAGATCAAAGTCATGGGAACGGCAGAGAAATTAAATAAGGTCACCATGATCACAATCCCGGGTGAAGCACTGGATATTTCGGGTGCAAAAGAAACACTGACAAAGGATATTGATATCAGTACCTATCTGCCGGATGGTGTCACATTAGTAGACAGTTCCCAGGCAAAAGTAAAGGTAACGATCGCGATTGAGCAGACCGAGACAAAGAACTTTAATGTCCCTGTGAAAAATATAAAAATCTTTAATTTATCGGATGACTGTAGCATAGAATATCAGGGTGACAAAATACCGGTTACTTTAAAAGGTTATACGTCAGATTTAGAATCACTTTCGGCAGAAGATGTCATGTTATCCGTTGATGCATCAGGTGTACAGCCGGGAACGAATACACTTCCGCTGACACTGAACCTTGGAAGCGGCTATACATTAGTTGAGGATTCTGTGGTGACCATCAATGTGGTAGATCAGAGCGAAAAGCAGCAGGATACCAATACGGACAGTGAGAGTAAGAAAGATAATAATAAAGAATACAGCAAGAAGAAAGAACAGAGTCAAGAATAGAAGAATACGGATATCAGGAGGAGTCTTATCATGGCTAGAATGTTTGGAACAGATGGTGTAAGAGGCGTTGCGGGTTCAGAACTCACAATCGAACTTGCCATGAAGTTAGGGCAGGCAGGAGCTTATGTCCTGACAAAAGAAAAAAGCCATCAGCCAACAATTATTGTGGGATGTGACACCAGAATTTCCGGAGGAATGTTAGCGAATGCCTTAATGGCAGGTATCTGCTCGGTAGGAGCAAATGCCGTTTATGCAGGAGTGCTGCCGACCCCGGCAGTTGCATATCTGACCAGAAAACATAAGGTGGACGCAGGAGTAGTGATCTCTGCTTCCCACAACCCGATGGAGTTTAACGGGATTAAATTTTTTAACGGGGAAGGATATAAGCTATCGGATGCATTAGAAGATGAGATCGAAGAGCTGATCAAAAACGAAATGAAGGATGTTACCATGCCGATCGGTTCCGGTGTCGGACGTGTGGAGTATCGTTTTGACATGCGAGAAGAATATGTGGATTTTATTGAAAAATGTGTGCCGGTAGATTTAAAGGACATGAAGATCGTAGTGGATTGTGCCGAGGGTGCTTCCCATTATACTTCGGTCAAAGTGCTGCGGGACTTAGGGGCCGATGTAGTAGCAATCCATACCAGTCCGGATGGAACGAATATCAATGCTAACTGCGGTTCGACACATATGGAAGAGCTGCGGGCAAGAGTCGTTTATGAAAAAGCAGATGTCGGACTGGCGTTTGACGGAGATGCAGACCGAATGCTTGCAGTCGATGAATGTGGCGAGGTTGTGGATGGAGACCAGTTGATGTCCATCTGTGGCAATTACATGAAGCAGAAGGGAACTTTAAAGAAAAATACGATCGTAGCAACCGTGATGAGCAACCTTGGAATGTTCTTAATGGGCGAGCGGGAAGGCATCCATATCGAAAAGACGAAGGTGGGTGACCGTTATGTGCTTGAGAATATGTTAGAAAACGGATATAATATCGGTGGAGAACAATCAGGACATATTATTTTCTTAGATGAAAACACCACAGGCGACGGACTGCTCAGTGCATTACATCTGTTACAGGTCATGACAGAGACGAAGAAAAAACTCTCAGAGTTAGCTTCGATCATGGAGGTACTTCCACAGGCATTAGTCAATGCAAAGGTGCCAAACCATAAGAAGGAACACTTTGAAGAGTATGCTGAGATTGCCGAGGCTATTGCCGAAGTGGAAGCAAAGTTTGCAGGAGAAGGCAGAGTGCTGATCCGTCCTTCCGGAACAGAGCCTTTAGTAAGGGTTATGATAGAGGGAAAAGACCAGCAGCTGATAGAGAGTGAGGCACAGAAGTTAGCGGAACTGATCAGCAGTATCATGCTGTAAAATATGGGACTATGATGTATAATGTATAGAAAAGAGAGGGGAATACTTTATGGTATCACAAAAAGTAGCAATTAAGAATCCGACAGGATTACATTTAAGACCGGCAGGAGAGTTGTGTAAAGCGGCAATGCAGTATAAATCACTGATCACATTTAAATATGGTGATAACACGGCAAATGCAAAGAGCGTATTAAGCGTTTTAGGTGCCTGCATTAAATCGGGAGACGAGATCGAGTTTGTATGCACGGGCGAGGACGAAGAAGACGCCTTAAAAGGTGTAGTTGCAGCAGTAGAAAACGGACTTGGCGAGTAAAAAACCAATCAGAATATAAAATATAAGAAAAACGTTAGAGAAAGAAAAGAGGTAAAAAATGAAAGTTGTATTGTTAGCGGGAGGATTTGGAACCAGGATCAGCGAGGAAAGTCATTTAAGACCGAAGCCAATGGTAGAGATTGGAGGAAAACCAATCCTTTGGCACATCATGAAATACTATTCTCATTTTGGTCATAATGAATTTATCATCTGCTGTGGTTACAAACAGCATGTCATCAAAGAGTGGTTTGCAAATTATTATTTGCATAACAGCGATATCACGTTTGATTTTACACAGGACAACAAAATGATCGTCCATAACAACGTGGCAGAGCCTTGGAAAGTCACCTTGATCGACACAGGACTCAACACAATGACCGGAGGAAGGATCAAACGTATTAAAGATTATGTCAATAATGAGCCATTTATGCTTACTTATGGTGATGGTGTATCAAATGTTGATCTTGATAAACTGGTAGAGTTCCATAAGAGTCACGGTAAGATTGCAACAATGACAGCCGTAAACGTAGGACAGCAGTTCGGCATACTTGAAATTGATGAGGACGGAACGATCAATAAGTTCCGCGAAAAATCTGATTCCGACGGTGGCGTGATCAATGCAGGATTTATGGTGTTAAACCCGGAAATCTTTGATTACATTGAAGGTGATTCCACAGTGTTTGAAAAACAGCCGTTAGAGACTGTGGCAGCAGAAGGACAGTTGAAAGCATATATGCATCACGGATTCTGGAAGTGCATGGATACACAGCGTGACAGAGAAAAATTAGAAGAAATGATCGCATCCGGGGAAGCACCTTGGATGGTATGGTAGGAGAAAACAATGGATTTACAGTTTTATAAAGATAAAAAAGTCTTAGTGACAGGACATACCGGATTCAAGGGTTCCTGGCTCTGCCGCATTTTAGTGAATGCAGGGGCAGAAGTGACAGGATATTCTTTAGAGCCGCCGACAGAGCCGAATCTGTTCTCTATGTGTGGTGTGGAAGATCAGATGAATTCCATTATCGGAGACATCCGCGACAGGGAGCATTTAAGCAAAGTATTTGAAGAAGTACAGCCGGAAATCGTACTGCATCTTGCAGCACAGCCGATTGTCCGTGATTCTTATAAAGATCCGGTTTATACATACGAGACAAACGTGATGGGAACCGTTAATATCTGTGAATGTGTGAGACAGAACCCTTGTGTGAAGAGCTTTTTGAATGTTACGACAGACAAGGTATATAAAAATAATGAGTGGGAATGGGGCTATCGTGAGAACGAGCCGTTAGACGGTTATGATCCATATTCGAACAGCAAGTCCTGTTCAGAGCTGGTAACACACAGCTATATCAATTCTTTTTATAATGAGATGGATGTGGCAGTGTCTACGGCAAGAGCCGGAAATGTGATCGGCGGCGGGGATTTTGCAAATGACAGGATCATTCCGGACTGTGTCAGAGCAGCCGAGAAAAAAGAGGACATCATTGTGCGTAACCCACATTCCACAAGACCATATCAGCATGTGTTAGAACCTCTTGCAATGTATCTGACGATAGCGAAAGAGCAGTATGAGGATAAAAAATACGCAGGCTTCTATAACGTGGGACCGGATGACTGTGACTGCGTTACAACAGGAGAACTGGTAGACATCTTCTGTGCAAAGTGGGGCGAAGGCATGAAGTGGGTCAACAAGTTCATGGGAGGCCCTCATGAGGCAAACTTTTTAAAATTGGACTGCTCAAAAGTAAAAACCGTATTTGGCTGGTCCCCAAGATGGCATGTGGAAGAAGCCATTGAAAAGACTGTAGAGTGGTCAAAGGTTTACTTTGCAAAGGGAGACATCCCGAAATGTATGGACGAACAGATTAATGAGTTCTTTGGAGGAAAATAAGAATGTTTGAAAATAAGACAGAACAGCAGGCAAAAGAAGAAATTTTAAAAATGGTAGAGGAATACTGTAACACCTACCATAATCAGAAAAAAGCATTTCAGGAAGGCGACAGAATTCCTTATGCATCCCGTGTATATGACAGTGCAGAGATGGTAAATCTTGTAGACAGTTCTTTAGAGTTCTGGTTAACAGCAGGAAGATATACCGCACAGTTTGAAAAAGCATTTGCAGAATATTTAGGAGTAAGATACTGCTCTTTAGTAAACTCCGGTTCTTCTGCAAACTTGAATGCATTTATGGCACTGACATCCCCATTATTAGGCGAGCGTCAGGTAAAACCGGGCGATGAAATGATCACAGTAGCAGCAGGTTTCCCTACAACGGTAACACCGGCGATCCAGTACGGTGTTGTTCCGGTATTCGTAGACGTAACCATCCCACAGTACAACATCGATGTTACACAGTTAGAAGCTGCATTATCCGATAAGACAAAAGTAGTTATGGCAGCTCATACATTAGGAAATCCGTTTGATCTATCCGCAGTTAAGACATTTTGTGACAAGCACAATCTCTGGCTGATCGAGGACAACTGTGATGCACTTGGTTCTAAATATGTGATCGATGGAGAAGAGAAATTCACAGGAACCATTGGTGATATCGGAACTTCCAGTTTTTATCCGCCACATCATATGACCATGGGCGAAGGTGGAGCCGTTTATACCAATGATCCGTTATTAAATAAATGTATCCGTTCTATGAGAGACTGGGGACGTGACTGCGTATGTGCATCCGGACAGGACAACCTTTGCGGACATCGTTTTGACAAACAGTATGGCGAACTTCCGTTAGGATATGACCACAAATATGTATATTCACATTTTGGATATAACTTAAAGGCAACCGATATGCAGGCAGCAGTCGGATGTGCACAGATCGTAAAATTCCCGAAATTCGTAGAGAGAAGAAGAGAAAATTTTGACCGCTTAAAAGCAGGTCTTGCAGGAACAGAGGATAAGCTGATTCTTCCGGTACCATGTGAGAATTCCCGCCCAAGCTGGTTTGGATTCTTGATCACCTGTAAAGAGGGCGTAGACAGAAACAAAGTCGTACAGTATGTGGAAAATCATGGTGTACAGACCCGTATGCTCTTTGCCGGAAACCTGACAAAACATCCATGCTTTGACCAGATGAGAGCAACCGGAGAGGGTTACCGCATTGTCGGAGAACTGACAAACACAGACAGAATTATGAATGACACGTTCTGGGTAGGTGTATATCCGGGAATGACCGATGAAATGATCGATTATATGGCAAAGACCATTAAAGAGGCTGTAGATCAGCAGTAAGGAGATAGATTCATGGGAGAGATCAAGTTATTGGACTGTACGCTGCGTGACGGCGGTTATGTAAATGACTGGAATTTTGGACACAATAATCTTGTAAGTGTGTTTGAACGTATGGTAGATGCAAACATTGATATTATCGAAATCGGTTTTTTAGATGACAGAAGACCATTTGATATCAACCGCAGCATTATGCCGGATACGGACAGCGTAGAAAAGATTTACGGCGGACTGGACAGAAAACAGGCAATGGTAGTCGGAATGATCGACTATGGTACCTGTAAACTGGAAAATATAAAACCTTGCAGCGAGAGCTTTTTAGACGGCATCCGTGTCATCTTTAAAAAACATTTAAGAAAAGATGCGCTGGCTTACTGTGCAGAGATAAAAAAACTCGGTTATAAAGTTTTTGCACAGCTTGTATCCGTGACAACTTATGAAGACGATGAAATGATGGATCTGATCCGTCTTGCCAACGAAGTAAAACCATATGCGGTATCCATGGTAGATACTTACGGACTCATGCATCAGGAGAATTTAAAGCATTATTTTGATTTGTTAAATGAACACTTAGCACCTGAGATCGGGATCGGATATCATGGTCATAACAATTTCCAGATGGGTTATGCGAACTGTATCGAGATGGCATCCCAGAAGACAGACCGTGAGATGTTAGTAGACGGAAGTATTTACGGTATGGGAAAAAGTGCCGGAAATGCACCAATCGAGTTAGTGGCAATGCATTTAAATGACTGCTTTGGAAAAGATTACCATATCAGCCAGATCTTAGAAGCGATTGATGCGAATATCATGGATTTCTATAAGCCCGCAACCTGGGGTTACAATATGTTCTTCTTCATTGCGGCATTGAACAACTGCCATCCGAACTATGTTTCGGATCTGATGAATAAGAGAACCCTTTCCGTAAAGGCAATTAATCAGATCCTTGGAAAATTAGAGGGCGATAAGAAGCTTTTATACGATAAGAACTATTTAGAGAACCTCTATTTAGAATATCAGAATGTCGATGTGGATGATACGGCAGACATGGCAGAGCTGACAAAAGCATTTGCCGGAAGAAATGTGCTGCTCTTAGGACCGGGAATGAATGTGGAAAAACAGAAAGCCCGTATTGAGTCCTATGTAAAAGAAAACGATCCGATCATCGTATCGATCAACTTCGTATCTGAATTGTTTAAACCGGATTATATTTTTCTCAGTAATGCGAAGCGTTATGTGCAGTTAGCAACCGAGCTGCTGCAAAAAGGCGACGAATTTAAAGTGATCGCAACGTCAAATGTAACAAAAACAAGCGGAAAATTTGACTATACCTTAAAATATGCAACACTCTTAGATGAGGATGCAGAGATCATCGACAATTCCTTTATCATGCTGTTGAAGGTCATGATCCGCCTTGGCGTAAAGAAAGTTGCATTGGGCGGCTTTGATGGATATATGGGGGATCGAAGAAAGAATTATGTGAACCCGAACATGGAATATAAATTCAGCAAAAAACAGGCAGAATCTTTAAATGAGTATGTCTGCACAGTATTAAAGACATTGTCAGATGAGCTGGAGATGGAGTTTATTACAGACTCATTGTATGCAGAGTAGTGAGGAGATAAGCAAATGAAAGTGAAAGTATCAGATTATATCGCAGATTTTCTTGTGGATAACGGAATTGATACGATGTTTATGATTACCGGTGGCGGAGCCATGCATTTAGATGACAGTTTTGGCCATAAGGAAGGGCTGCATTGTGTATTTAACCACAATGAGCAGGGATGTTCTGTTGCGGCAGAAGGTTATACCAGACTGACCAACAAATTAGCCGCAGTCTGCGTTACCAGCGGTCCGGGAGGAACGAATGCATTGACCGGTGTATTGGGCGGATGGTTAGATTCCATTCCGATGTTCATCGTGTCCGGCCAGGTAAAAAGAGAGACGACGACATGGTCTACCGATGTTCCGGTACGTCAGTTAGGCGATCAGGAATATCAGATCGTGGAAAGTGTTAAACCAATGACAAAATATGCACATATGATCGTAGAAGCAAACGAGATCGCATATCATTTAGAAAAGGCATTATACTTAAGCAAAGCAGGCAGAGGCGGCCCTGTGTGGTTAGATGTGCCGTTAGATATCCAGGCAGCCATCGTAGATACTGATGACCTGAAACATTTTGACAAATCCGAATGTGCCGAAGAGATTCCGCCAAAGGTAGAAGCAGCTACCGCTGTGGAGATTTTAGAAAAGATCAAAGCAGCAAAACGTCCGCTGATCTTAGCAGGTACGGGAATCCGTCTTGGCGATGCACACAAGGAATTTATTGAAGTTATCGAAAAATTAAATATACCTGTAGTAACTGCATGGAATGCCCATGATGTCTTATGGGATGCACATCCGTTATTTGTCGGAAGACCAAGCACCGTTGGAACACGCGGTGGTAACTTTGCGGTAGAAAATGCAGATCTGGTACTGACCTTAGGATGCCGTCTGAACATCCGACAGATCAGTTACAACTATAAAGACTGGGCGAAAAAGGCATTTAAGATCGTTGTAGATATTGATAAAAACGAATTGAACAAGCCGACCATTTTCCCGGATATGAAAGTACATGCCGATGTCAAAGATTTATTACAGGAATTGTTAAAGGCAGATGTTTCCGTGGAAAATGAGGAGCATCAAAAATGGTTAGAGTTCTGCCAGGCAACCAATAAAAAATACCCGGCAGTATTACCGGAATACTATGAGAAGAAATCTCCGGTAAATCCATATGTCTTTATGAAAAAACTTTTTGAAGGATTAGAAGAGAACGATATCGTTGTAACCGGAAACGGAAGTGCCTGTGTAGTTTCTTTCCAGGCAGCAGAGATCAAAAAAGGTCAGAGACTCTTTACCAATTCCGGATGTGCCAGCATGGGCTATGGACTGCCGGCAGCATTAGGTGCCTGCATTGCAGAAGGAGAAAAGAGAGTCATCTGTTTAGACGGAGATGGAAGTCTGATGATGAACCTTCAGGAACTGCAGACGATCCGCTACAACAACTGCAATATGAAACTGTTTGTACTGAATAACAACGGTTATCATTCGATCCGCCAGACACAGAACAATCTGTTTAAAAACGGACTGGTCGGAGTCTGCGACGGCAATGGTGTGAACTTCCCACCGTTTGATAAATTAGCAGATACCTTCGGATTCCGGTATTTCAAGATTGATTCGTTAGACGGTATTGAAGAGAAATTACAGGAGGTTCTGAATACAGACGGTCCTGTACTGTGCGAGGCAATTTTAGATGAAGCACAGAATTTTGCGCCGAAATTATCTTCTAAGGTACTGCCGGACGGTAAGATCGTATCACCGCCAATTGATGATATGTTCCCATTCTTAGACAGAGCGGAGTATCAGGCAAATAAATTACAGTAGTGGTTGAGGGTATGAAAAAAGAAAAATTAAAACTGGAATATATTTTTTATATTTTGATGGCAATTCTGATAGGTTTGTTCCTGTACTGGTTATTCCATGATGACAAGGGTACACAGTGGAATGTCTTTTTCAGAAAAACGAGTGACTACTTTGCTGATTACATCAACGTACTCCGTTACTCGGCATGGCATGATCCGTATTTCAATGCATTGAACGGACCATCGGAAAAAGGTTATTTTCCACTGACCTATCTGATCTTTTACTGGCTGGCAAAAGCAGTGAATTTTGCAGAGTATCGGGATGACGGCGTAGATGTCGGAATGTGGACGAAAAACCTGACGATCGCAAACTATGTCATGCTATTGATGATCCTGATCATGTTTATCCAGTTGTTCCAGATGAAAAAAGGAAAACCGGTAACAAAGTGGCTGATGACACTGGCACTGGCATTTTCTGGGATCGCACTGTTTTCCTATGAGCGTGGAAATGTGATCTATCTTGCAGTCATCGGAATGGTGTGCTTTATCGAGCATTACCAGAGTGAAAATAAAGTGCTGCGGGAATGGGCGTTTATCGCACTTGCCTTTGCAGCGGCGATCAAGGGATATCCTGCAATTTTCGGAATCCTGCTGATCTGGGAAAAACGCTGGAAAGAAGCGATACGTCTGATGATTTACGGACTGCTGTTCTGCTTTGGCCCGTTTGCCCTGATCGGAACCGGATTTAAGTATAATATCACGCAATGGCTGGTAAATCTCGGTGAAAACGGCGAAAAATATATGTTTACACATAACCCGCGTTTTGGCTATCTGTTCTTCCTCTCTCAGATGAAGAGTGGGGACACCAGAGATATGTGGAATGAAGTGTTAAAGATTATTTTCTATATTTTAGCGATCATAGGGATTATCGTCATTTCCAAGCAGAAAACCTGGTGGAAAAAGGCGGCGATGTTAGTTTCCATTATTATCTTACTGCCAACCAACAGCGGATTTTACTGTGGATTGTACCTGTTCCCGATCGTAGTTCTCTTTTTCAATGAAGAAGAACACAACTGGCTGGATATTTTATATATGCTTTCAATGATCGTCATACTCAATCCGTTCCAGTTGATGACAAAAAAGGGAGTCAACATTACATTGACAGCGACGAATATTGCAATGTTTGTCTTTGCAGGATTGCTGCTGATCGATAATATCGTGAATTTTATAAGAGTGCTGATAGAACAGCATAAAAATAAAATAAGAATAAAAGGAGCTCTTCCGGATTAGAAGAGCTCCTTTAATTGTGCTACATCGGCAGCAACGGCATCCGGTTCAAAGGCAAGTACATCTTCTTTGGAAGAAAAACCAAAACCGTAGGTCACGCCGACGAATCCAAGACCAATCTCATGTGCACCGATCACATCGTTGTCACTGTCACCCACCAGTACCGCATCCGCAGGATCATCTACACCCAGTGCGTGGATGCAGTTGCGGACAACATCTGCTTTGGAGTATTTTCCGGCGGCATCCGAACCGTGGATCGAATCAAAACAGGAAGCAATGCCGCAATGCTCCAATACACGTTTTGCCATGTCCTCACGCTTGTAGGTTGCAACGCCAAGCTGATAGCCTTTTTCATGCAGATAGAGGAGTAAATCCTTCATGCCCTCATAGGCATGGGCTTTTAACAGATCATCGCCACCGTAATGGGAACGGAAAATATTCATCGCACGCAGGGATTCCTCTTCGCTGATTCCGTAAATCTCCCGTAAACGTCTGTGTACCGGCGGTCCGATAAAACTTCGCATCTGTCCCACATCTAACTTTTCATATCCAAGAGTGTCTATCGTATACTGTACACTGCTGATCACGCCTTCCGAGGTATCCAGCAGCGTGCCGTCTAAGTCAAATAAAATTGCCTTGTACTGTTTCATTTATCTTTGTATCCTCCTGTAATTTATCTAAGGGTATCATAGCGAAATTGTGGGAGTTGGTCAAGGTGTGTGTTTTTTTATGTGACTGTGTTCCTGTCAAATCCCACCCTGACATATGCTGCGTTTTCTATTCCTCGCTTCCGCTGATCCGTCCTCTTTTCCTGCAACTCGTCCTACGGACTCAGACAGGCAGGAAAGAGAGGACTGCTAAGAAGCTCGTCATGACGAAAGCCTCGCAAAATGTCAGGGTGGGATCTGACAGGAGCGGGATGTCATCCTACAAAAGCGGTATCATAGTGAAATTTTTAACGATGTTCAGGAGATTGTCGATTCTCATGACTTTTTCAGATATTTATTTCTTATTAATACCACAGCGTTCCCATCCACTACAGCACGGCGGATGAGTCCCCGGTACGGAACATTGTGTAAAGGATTAGAAGTGCTTGGATTCCGACGAAAACAGCAGTTGGCAGACAGGAAGTCTGCCAAAGACCGAGCTGAGCCATGGATGGCGAATCGAGGTCGGCTGCGTCAGGAACCAATATATTATCGTGCGGAATCCGTAGCACTTCTTATCCTTCACACATGTTCCGTACCGGGGACTCACCGCCCTCTCTTTCTTAATTTTATATGAACCCACCCCGAATGACTTGAATTATATGGAAGAATCAAATATAATAATAAAGATTATGGATAATTACGCTTAGTATGACTTCAAGGAGAAACAACATGAAAAAGATAGCGATCATGGGTGCGAGAGGCTTTGTAGGCAAGGCACTGACCGCCCATCTGCAGGACAAATATACAGTATATCCGATTACCCGCGAGCAGTTCAGTCTGTTAGACGAGCAGGCGGTGACGGAGTTTTTTGAGAAAGAAAACATAGATGTGGTATTCCACTGTGCGAACCAGGGCGGTTCGAGAAAGACAGGCTATGACGTAGCAGCACCGGATGTCATCGGCAACAACTTAAAAATGTTTTTCAATATGGAACGCTGTTTAAAAGACGGCATGAAGCTGATCAATTTTGGAAGCGGTGCGCAGTACAACAAGGCAAGAGACCTTGTAAAAGTAAAAGAGGATACGATAGGAACCGTGATCCCGAAAGATGATTATGGATACAGCAAATATGTGATGTCTGAATATTTAGGAGTGCGGGAGTCCTCCAATAAACCGGGAATCATATACAATCCGATCATATTCGGACTGTACGGACAGGGAGAAGATTACACGTTCAAATTCATCTCCAATGCGATCATGAAGAATCTGTTAGAGATGCCGATCGTCATTAATCAGAATGTCGTATTTGACTATCTGTATTTAGGAGATTTTTTAAAGGTCATGGATAAGCTGATCGAAGAGGATGTGCCAAACCGGGAGTTCAACATCACACCGACGGAATCCATTGATCTTTGCAGCATTGTAGAGATCATCAACGAGATCGGAGATTTTAAAAGCGAAGTCACGGTTAAGAATCCGGGACTGAACTATCAGTATACCGCAGATAATACCAGACTTTTGGAAAACATGGGAAATGATTTTGTATTTACTTCCTACAAGGAGGGTATAAAAGAGTTATACGACTATTATAAAGAAAATTTAGACCGGCTCGACACGGAAGCGATCCGAAAAGATGAGCTGTTAAAATATTGTAAGACTAAGGGATAAGAGGATAAAGGAACATGAAAAAAATCAGTGTATTGATTCCTTGTTATAATGAGGAAGAGAATGTAGTACCGATGAGTGAGGCAGTTGCGGATATATTTGCAAAAGAGCTGCCGGAATATGATTATGAACTGGTGTTTATAGACAACGATTCGAAAGATGCGACCAGACCACTCTTGCGTGACATCTGTAAAAAGAATCCGCATGTAAAAGCCATCTTTAATGCAAAAAACTTTGGACAGTTCAATTCGCCGTATTATGGAATCTTACAGACGACAGGAGATTGTACGATTTCCATGTGCTGTGACTTCCAGGACCCGGTCGAGTTGATACCAAAGTATGTCAGAGAGTGGGAAAAAGGTTATAAGATCGTCATAGGAATTAAGACAAGCAGTAAAGAGAACAAGATGATGTATCATCTGCGCAGCCTGTATTATAAGATGATCAAAAAATTCTCAGACGTAGAGCAGATTGAACATTTTACGGGTTCCGGACTTTATGATAAAGATTTTGTACAGGTGCTTCGGGATTTAAAAGACCCAACACCGTTTTTGCGTGGAATCGTAGCCGAACTTGGCTATGAGAGAAAAGAAATACCGTATGAGCAGCCACAGCGAAGAGCAGGAAAGACACATAATAACTTCTTTACGTTATTCGATGCGGCAATGCTTAGTATTACATCCTATACAAAGATCGGACTCCGGCTTTGTACGATCATAGGTGCGATATTCAGTGCGATCGGATTTATCATTGCAATCATTTATCTGGTCATGAAACTGATCTGGTGGAATCGTTTTGCAGCAGGAATGGCACCGGTTCTGATCGGAATGTTTTTCTTAGGTTCGATCCAGATATTCTTCATCGGATTCTTAGGAGAATACATCTTAAGCATGAATAAGCGGTTGATGAACCGTCCGCTGGTTGTGGAAGAGGAAAGAATTAATTTTGACGCATAGGAGAAAACAATGGAAAATACAGGAGTCAGACTGTGGGAAATCTTAGATAAGATGCTCTATGCAATCTTTGTCCGTTTCCTTCATCTGAAATTTTTAGAAAAACGCTGGGATGGATTTATGCAGTTCGTCAAGTTCGGAGTAGTCGGAGTCACGAATACGGTCATTTCCTATACTTTGAATGTACTGGTACTTTTTGCCTGTGCAAAGCTGCATATCTTTGAACGGTATGATTATATTTTGGGAAATACGATCGCATTCCTTCTGAGTGTGCTCTGGTCTTTCTATTGGAACAGCCGTTATGTATTCGGTTTAGAGGAAGGCGAGAAACGCTCCCCGTGGAAAGCGTTGTTAAAGACATATATATCTTATGGTTTTACGGGAATCATATTAAGTAACATACTTTCTTATGTATGGATCCGTGTGTTTGGAATTTCAAAATACCTTGCACCATTGATCAATCTGGTAGTAAGCATCCCGGTCAACTTCCTGATGAACAAGCTCTGGGCATTTAAGGGAGAAAAAACGGAGGCTTAAAGAGGGCAAGCAATGAATAACAGAGAACAATACAAGCGAATGCTGAACTTTTTGGCAAACGCAGTCATTTTATTTTTTCAGGGAATGTGCTTTGCATATATATGGTATGAATATTACAGCAGAGTCATTTTTATGCCGTTCTTCCGCCGTGGTAACTGGGCGGTTGTCGGTATGTATGTCTTAATCCTCTTCTTCTTTACGAGGGTTATGGGCGGTTATAAGGTGGGATATCTTCGGATATCAGATATCTGCCTGTCGCAGTTGTTGGCGATTTTAGCAAGTAATGTGATCGGATATCTGCAGATCTGTATGATCGGCAGGGATTATATGCCGATCGGGCCGATCATTATGATCACATGGGCAGAGATACTGTTTGTTGTACCGTGGGCATATACGGTGCGCTGGCTTTTTGTGCGTCTGTATCCGCCACGGAAGATGCTGATCATTTATGGAAAATATTCCCCGGATGATCTGATCAAAAAAGTAAATTCACGAAGAGATAAATACAATATCTGCGGAGCAGAGAGTATTGCAATCGGATATGAAGAACTGACAAAACGGATTCCGGACTATGAGGCGGTCGTACTTTGTGACCTTCCGGCTCATACGAGAAATAAGATCCTGAAATTCTGTTTTGAGAAATCTATCCGTATCTATGTAACACCAAAACTTTCGGACATCATCATTTCAGGTTCCGAATCAATACATCTGTTTGATACGCCGCTTTATCTGTGTCGCAATAACGGATTCAGCATGGATCAGCGGATTTTCAAAAGAGCCATGGATATTATCGGTTCCCTGATCGGAATTATCATCCTGTCACCATTTATGCTTCTGACAGCGGTAGCGATCAAAGCCTATGACAGAGGCCCTGTATTTTTTAAACAGGCAAGACTGACACAGGATGGCAGGGAGTTTGGAATTATCAAATTCCGCAGTATGTGTATAGAATCGGAAAAAAATGGTGCACAGCTTGCGAAAAAGCATGACGACAGGATCACACCGGTCGGCAGACTGATCCGTAAGATTCATTTTGACGAGATACCACAGTTATTTAATATTTTAAAAGGCGATATGTCGATCGTCGGTCCAAGACCGGAGCGGCAGGAGATCGCAAGCCAGTACGAAGAGATCATACCGGAATTCCGCTATCGTTTGAAAGTAAAAGCGGGACTGACCGGATATGCACAGGTGTATGGAAAATACAATACGACACCATATGATAAATTAAAGTTAGACATGCTGTATATTGAAAATTACAGCTTCTGGCTGGACATCAAGATACTGTTGATGACATTTAAGGTTATCCTGCAAAAAGAAAATTCCGAGGGAATCGATGAAAATCAGATTACAGCCTTAAAGCGGGAGATTGAAAGCAAGACCACAACAAAGTATTAAGAAGGTGTAATATGGGAATATCTGTATTGATGTCTATTTATAAAAAAGAAAAACCGGAATATTTTCGTGAGACGATGGAAAGCATTTTGGCACAGACCAGACAGCCGGAAGAGATCGTGCTGATCGAGGATGGGACACTGACACCGGAATTGGATGCGGTGATCGAAGAATATCAGAAGAGATGTTCGAATCTGAAGGTCTATCCACACAAAGAAAATCAGATGTTAGGCAGGGCACTCGCAGAAGGAGTGACACTCTGCTCCTATGAACTGATCGCAAGAATGGATACCGACGATGTGATGATGCCAAAACGTTTAGAGCAGCAGTATGCGTATATGCAGCAGCATCCTGAAATTTCCGTCTGTGGTGGCTTCATCAGAGAATTTAACGATGAGGGTACCTATGAGAGGATTAAAAGGATGCCGCGTCTGATGGAGGATATCCTTCCTTATGCGAGATACCGCAATCCGTTAAACCACATGACGGTCATGTTCCGGAAACAGGATGTGTTAAATGCCGGTAATTATCGGCATTTTCCTTATTTAGAGGATTATGATCTGTGGAGCAGGATGTTAGCAAAGGGATGTGCTTTTTATAATCTGCCGGAAATCTTAGTCAAAGCGCGTACCAGTGAAGCACTTTACGAAAGAAGAGGCGGTGCGGCTTATTTTCGTCAGTACAGACAACTTCGAAAAGAGCAGCATACACTTGGCCTGACTTCGGGCAAAGAATATGCGACAGGCTGTATTCTTAGCTTTGGAATGACAATGCAGCCGTCCTTTTTAAGAAAACTCACATATCAGAAGGTACTTAGAAAATGAAAATATTGATTGATGCGAGAAGCATGGGAACAAAACCAAGCGGAATCGGAATGTATATCTACAATTTTGCAAAAGAGCTGGTCAAAGAGCCGGATATGGAGATTCATCTGTTATCTGATATTGCAACGAGCAATGAGATGCAGGCGATGGAGCAGGCGGGAGCCATACTTCACTGTTACGGTACACCGGTCGGAAAAAATTTTGGACTGGTTAAATATTACCTCTATCTGCAAAAAGTGATCCATGAGATCCGGCCGGAGATCTTCTGGGAGGGTAACAGTTTAGTACCGATCAAAGTGACAAATCCTTATGGAAAATTTATGGTCACCGTACATGATCTGTTCCCGCTGACGATGCCGGAGTGTTTTGGAAAAAAATATGAGTATTATTTTCGTTATGGGCTGAAAAACACCCTCAAATATGCCGATACGTTTATCTATAATTCCATGGAAACAAAACGGGATATGGAGCGTATTTTTCCACAGGCAGCAAAAAAAGAGAGCTTTTTATCCTATATCATTATAGACAGGATCGTGCATGGCGAAATTGAGGACAACAATGCATTTCTCTATGTCGGAAATTTAGAAAAACGAAAAGGGACGGATCTCTTATTAGACGGCTATCTGGAATATCTGAAAGCAGGCGGAACCAAGGATTTACGCTTTGCGGGAAAGATCCGTGAGGCGGATATCGAAGAGAAGATCAGACAGGTACAGGAGCAGACTAAAAAAGCAACCTATTTAGGATATCTGACTAAGGAAGACAAAGAGAGAGAATACCGTCAGTGCAGTGCTTTTTTATTTCCGTCAAGGGCAGAGGGATTTGGAATGCCGGTAGTAGAAGTTATGAATTATGACAAACCGGTCATTGCCAGCAATCTGAGTATTTTTCAGGAGCTGATCGGAGATGAGATCAATTATTTTACCATTTCGGATGATAACAAGGAGTCCGCAAAACGGCTTGCAAAGCGGATGTCAGACTACGAACAGCCGACAGAGGGCAGCTATGAGAAGATCATAGAGCGGTATGTGCCGCAGAATTTAGCAAAGAACCTGAGTGCATATTTCAGGCAGCAGGTTACAGAGTAAGAAAAAGAACAGGAAAAAATGAAATGAGTGTATCAAATTTAGTAATTAAAATCACGGATGCTTTAAAACCGGTACTGGTAAAGATCATCCCACAGGAGTATTTAAGCCGGGCAAAGAAAGCATATATGAATCGCAATACAACGAAGTTAAAAGATGCAAAGATCGCACCTTATAAGCCGGGCAGATATGCCGAGGGAATCAACCTGATCGGAAGTATCCAGGCAGCTTCGGGCTTAGGACAGAGCAGCCGTCTTGTGGCAGCGGAGTTAGAAGCCTCCGGGATGCCGTACAGCATCAAAGAACATCATATTTCCGAACAGTTAAGCATGACAGAGCATGAGTTTGATGCAAAATTTTCGGACGAGCTTCCATACGATATCAATCTTTTGCATATCAATGCACATGAATTTACGGTATCCTATATGCAGCTTGGAAAGCAGGTGTGGGACTATCGGTATAATATCGCATTCTGGCTTTGGGAATTAGAGGAGTTCCCGGCGGAGTGGATAGACTGCATTTCAATCGTAGATGAGATCTGGACACCGGCAGAGTTTGTAAGTAACAGCATTCGCAAGGTGACGGATAAGCCGGTGCATACGATCCCGTATCATGTAACGGCACCGACAGATGACAAATACGACCGTGCATATTTTGGACTGCCGGAAGACAAATTCCTGTTTCTGATGATGTATGACAACGGAAGCATGATGGAAAGAAAGAATCCGTTAGGTACTTTAGAGGCATTTAAACGTGCATTTGGCAAGGAAAATGACGAGGTCGGTCTGGTTATCAAGATTTCAGGAAATGCCAAAGAAGATATGGAAAAAATCCGTGAATTTTTTGACGGATATACCAATATCTATTTTATGACAGAGATGTTGACGAAGATAGAAGTCAACAGCCTGCTTCGGGATGTGGATGTGTTTGTATCCCTTCATCGTGCCGAAGGATTTGGGCTTGGTATGGCAGAGGCAATGTTGAACGGCACTCCTTGTATCGCGACAAACTGGTCTGCGAATACAGAGTTTATGGATGAAAAATCTGCCTGCATGGTAGATTATCAGTTGATAGAGCTGACGGAGGACATCGGACCGTTTAAGGCAGGAAACCGCTGGGCAGATGCGGACGTTGCGCAGGCAGCAGAGTACATGAAACGCTTATATGCAGATAAGGCTTTTTATGATATAATAAAGAATAATGCTCTTTCACATATCAACGAGGTGCTGAGTGAGGAACGCATTACAGTTATGATGAGAGAACGCGTGGAGGCGATCCGAAAGGAAGCCAAAGAGGCGTTAAAAAAGAACGAAGAAAAATAACCAGAGGAAGTAAAATGAAAAAAGAGAAACGCAGCAATGCCGTCTTTTACGGTCTGATGGGAATCATGTTGGGATTATTTGTGATTTCCTTAATAGCAACAGGTGGAAAAAGTATTTATCAATTTCTGTTTTATGACAGAAAAGATATCTTTATGGATTTTTTCAACAGTATCAATGATTGTTTCAGTGGGGATCCTTATGGAAAGAAATGTATCTATCCGCCGCTGACCTATGTCATTTATACGATCTTCAGCAAATTTCTGCCAATGGATATGGCAAAAAAACACGGGATGTTTGCCGTGCGTGACAGCGCACAGGGCTTAACGGTCTACATGATCTATACACTGATCATTGTAGTGATCATGCTGGCATTGATCTGGAAATTCTTAAAGGGAGACAGGAAAAAGAAATTACAGTTTTCGGTCGTGACTTTAATGAGTATGCCGGTGCTTTATTCGTTTGACAGAGGAAATATCGTATGGTTTTGCATGGCATTTCTGATGGTCTACATTTTTACTTATGACAGCAAAAATAAGATCTTGAGGGAAATCGGTCTGATCTCTTTAGCGATTGCAACCTCGATCAAGATCTATCCGGTGGTATTCGGACTGATGTTACTGTTTGATAAGAGATGGGCAGAGGCAAAGAGATGTATTATCTATGGAGTATTGATCTTCTTTGTTCCGTTTTTGTGTTTTGGCGGATTTTCAGAGTTTACAGTATTGTTATCCAACCTGACCAATGCATCGAACTTCCTTGGAAGCATCGGACACGGATACCGTCTGAACTTCTCGAATACGGTATATGGAGTATTTGATGTGTTACAGCGCCGCGGACCGCGGATCGACAAACTGTTACAGTATGCACTCTATGCATTCTATGTATTCTATCTGCCTTGTATCTTTTTAGCAAGAGAACGCTGGAAAAAAATATTTTTACTGACAGCGGTACTGGTAGGAATGCCGCCGTTCAGCTATGCATATTCCATGGTCTTTGTGATCATTCCGTTGATGTTGTTCTTAAACGAGAATAAAGGAAAACCAAGAGATGTTTTCTATGCAGTCTGCTTTGTGTTCTGTATCGCACCGATCGGATACAGCCCGGTTTCTATTTTAGGAGATGCAACCGTGCCGTATGCCTATTCACTGAATGTATTGGTGATGTCACTGGCACTCATGGCATTGACCGGATTTCTTGCATTAGAGACATGGATTACGAGAATTACAGAGGTATTGCTGCCTCGAAGGAGTAAGTAAGCATGATAGAGGATTTAAAGGAATTATATGCATACCGCCAGATGATATTCAGTCTGGTAAAAAAAGATCTGCGTGGCAGATATAAGGGTTCCGTATTGGGATTTATGTGGACATTTATCAATCCGCTGTTACAGATGGGAGTCTATACGCTGGTATTTTCCATTATCTTAAGAAATGATATTGATAAATACTATCTGTTCTTATTCGTGGCATTGGTACCGTGGATTTTCTTCTCGGCATCTTTGACGGGAGGTGCAGACAGTGTCTTAGCCTCTAAGGATATGTTAAAAAAGATATATTTTCCAAGAGAGGTTTTACCGATCTCCTATGTCACGGGAGCTTTTGTCAATATGCTTTTGAGCTTTGTGGTTATTTTCGGAGTGATCATTTTTACCGGACACGGACTGAACCCATTAGCGCTTTTGACGCTTCCGATCATTATGCTAGTGGAATATGTCATGGCACTGGGGATTGCCCTGCTCAGTTCGGCGTTGACCGTATACTTTAGAGACTTGTCCTATATTTTAGGAATCATTGCAATGATATGGCAGTATCTGACTCCGATCATGTACTCTTCAGATTTAGTACCGGACAAGCTGCGTCCGCTGTGGAATCTCAATCCGATGACACCGGTCATTGAGGCATACCGTTCCGTGCTTTATGCAAAGCAGGTGCCGCAGCTGTCAACTTTGATCCAGGCAGCAGTGCTGGGTGTGATCGTCTGTGTGATCGGTTATATCAGTTTTAGAAAATTGCAGAAAGGTTTTGCGGAGGAATTATAGGATGCGCGAAGAAAATGCAATCGAAGTAAAAGATTTAAAAAAACAGTTTAAGGTCTACTATGATAAAGGCAGCCAGTTAAAGGAAAAGATGCTGTTCTGGAAGAGAAACCGCTATGAGAACCGTCAGGTATTAAACGGAATCAGCTTTGAAGTCAAAAAAGGAGAAGCGGTCGGACTGATCGGACACAATGGCTGTGGAAAGAGTACCACCTTAAAGCTGCTGACGAAGATCATCTATCCGACCTCCGGTACTGTGGAGATGCGGGGAAGGGTTTCCAGTCTGATCGAGCTTGGAGCCGGATTTCACCCGGATATGAGCGGAAGAGAGAATATTTATACGAATGCGGCAATTTTCGGCCTTTCCAAACGGGAGATCGAAGAGAGACTTGATACGATCATTGAGTTCTCGGAGTTACAGGCATTTATCGACAATCCGGTGCGTACCTATTCTTCGGGAATGTATATGCGGCTGGCGTTCGCAGTTGCGATCAATGTCAATGCAGATATCCTTCTGATCGATGAGATCTTAGCCGTAGGAGATGCGAATTTTCAGGCGAAATGTTTTGATAAATTAAAAGAGATCAAAGAGCGGGGAACGACAATTATCATCGTATCCCATGCGTTAGGACAGATCGAGCAGATCTGTGACCGGACGATCTGGCTGCAGGACGGACAGATCAAGTTGAGCGGTACACCGCGTGACGTACATCCGAAATACCAAAACTACATGAATGAAATGCGTAAAAAGATGGCAAATGAGAACATGGATGAATTTGTTCCGCCGGAGCCGGAAGAAACAGAGGATGAAAAGCGTTATGGTGATAAACGGGTGGTCATTACCGAGGTGGAGATGCAGAATGCCGAAGGAAAGAAGCAGAGAGCCTTTACCTGTGGCGAACCGATCACGATCCAGGTGCAGTTCCATGTCAATGAGCCGGTAGAAAAAGCCATGATGGGATTTGGGATTTTCCGTCGGGATGGCATGCACTGTTACGGATGCAATACGCATATCGACAACATCGGTGATCTGAGTTTTAAGGAAGATGGAACGGTGCGGATCCGGTTAGAAGAGATGGATTTATTAGAGGGTTCTTATTCGCTGGATTTAGCGATCCAGACCGATTTAGAAGAACCGATTGATTTTTACAGAGAAGTCATGCCGTTTGAATTATACAATTCTAAGAGTGATATCGGAGTTGTGCGGATTCCGCACAGTTGGGAACTAGAAGAAGTGCAGAAGGAGTAGCGGATATGGAAAAACTGGAATTTCGTTCAGAGGCAGAAAAAGAAATCTTTATGCAGCTGATCAGTAAAAAAGAAGCGATTCGTCTTTGTTTTGAACAAAAAGACAGTTCCTATATGGAAAGCGAAGTGCAGAAATTAGATGATATGTTAGATGAATTAGAGCAGCACTATTCACTTGCAATCTATGATCTGCAGGATCCTTCGAGGATGAAACGTCTGTTTGGACGGGTGTTTGGAAAAATCTTTAAAGTGTTTTTCATGGGACCGTTTGCAAAAAAACAGATTGCCTATAACAGACAGGTATTGAACACGCTTCACAACCTTCAGGAGACACAGGAGGGAATTTTAGAAGCTATGGCAAAGATGAAAGAACAACAGGAGGTAAGCGAATGAATATAGGATTTGATTCTGTTGGGATTTTAGGACCTGCAAGCAAGAATCGTGGAATTGGAAATTACACGAAGAGCCAGTTTTTAAAAATGGCAGAGATAGATAAAGAAAACCGGTATTTCTTTTTAAATACCTATGAAGCAGATTTTTCCCTGAGTGAGTTTATGGAGGATGCGTCAAATCTGCATGAAGAGTTTTATTTTTTCGGAAAAGGCAATTTTTTACTGCATGACCGTATCAACTATGAATTAGTCGGAAAAGTCGTAAAGCGTTTTTTAAAGGATAATCAGATCGATGTGTTCTATATGACCTCTCCATTTGATGAGAATATGACGCTCTACCGTAAGGAATGGTTTGAGGGTGTGACGGTTGTCGCAACGGTATATGATATTATCCCATACATGAGAAAGGATCAGTACTTTCCACGTTTCAGCCGTGCAAAGCAGTACTATGAGATGAGGATCGATATGCTCAAATGGGTGGATCAGATACTGGTCATTTCTGAGAGTGTAAAGCAGGATATGATCAAATATATGAATTTTGCGCCGGAGAAGATCGATGTCATCTGGGGTGCGGTAGATGAAAGATTCAAAGAGATTCCGGTTGCCGATGAAACAGAAAAAGAGATCCGTGAAAAATTCGGTATTACGGATTCCTTTATTATCTGTACGGGGGGTGCAGACGGCAGAAAGAATTTAGATGGACTGATCCGTGCCTTTGGAGCAATGCCAACGGAGTTAAAGGAACAGTATCAGTTAGTCATTGTCTGTAAGCTGTCACAGGAAGCTGTGGATGGCTTTATGAAACTCGCAAAAGAGTCTGATGCAGACGGAAGAGTCATCTGTACGAATTTTGTTACGGATGAAGAGCTTCTGATCTTATATAATTTAGCACACCTGACTGCATTTCCATCGAAGTATGAAGGCTTCGGACTTCCGGTCGTGGAATCCTGGGCATGTGGAACTCCGGTTTTAACATCGAATAATTCCAGCCTTGTGGAAGTCGGAGGAGACGGAGCCGTTTTAGTCAATCCGAATGATGTATCGGATATCACCAGAGGACTGGTACAGGCATTGTCAGAAACCGATTTAGAGGAACTTTTACAAAAGGGAAAGAAGCGTTTAGAACGTTTCCGGTGGAAAGTTGTAGCAGAAGACACCCTGAAATTCATCCGGGCTGCTTATGATAAACACGAAAAAACAAATCAGGATTTAACAAAAGAAGAAAAGCCGGAAAAAATCTACGCAGATAAAAAGTGGCTGGCAAGACTCTATGCAGAGCGGATCATCGGACAGAAATATACAAGTCTGGAGATATGGCATCTGGCAAGGATGATCGCCTATGCAGACGGTGTAGATCAGGATTAGGAGAAAGTGGGCATGGCAGAAGGTTTCGTATTTTTTGCTGCGGTATTGGCACAGGGATTCCTGTGTGCAAAGCTGTTGCCGCGTAAATACAATGATATGGAAAAAGGGATCTTAGTGGGAGCGGCAGAGATAGCAGAGATCGCAGTTGCTGCGAATCTGCTTGCTGTTTTCGGGATTTTTTCCTTATATGCGCTGAGTGCAATCCTGTTTGTGTCGGCGGGTATCTGCCTTTGGATATTTTGCAAGCGGGAAAAAGTACAGGAAGCGTCAGGAAAAATGAGCCGGTGGGATGTAGCCGCCGTTGCTCTTTTACTGATTTCATTTTGCCTGTGTTTTTTCTTTCCGACAAAATATATGCCGGCAGGCAGGGACCCGGGAGTCTATCTCATCAACGGTGTGCATATTGCAAAAACCGGTGGGATCACTTATGAGAGCAATGTTTATCTGAATGAGCATTATGAAGAAGTAAAAGACTTATTAAAATTAGACGCACCGGGCTTTTACTCGGAATATGAATATGGAATTTCCAAAGAGCCGGGAAGTGTGGTAACACAGTTCTTACACATGTTTCCAAGTCTGTTAGCCGTAGGTTACCGGGTGGGAGGTTTAGAAGGTCTGGTACGCGTCAATGCTTTTATCAATTTCTTTGCACTGGGTATCATGTATCTTTTGACAAAGCGGATGTTCGGTGAAAAGGCGGCAGGGCTGGCATTGCTTTTTCTGACTGTCAATCCGGCACAGCTTTGGGCTGGAAGGATCACGCAGACAGAGCTGTTAAGCCAGATGCTTCTGTTTCTTGGAATTTACTGGTTTTACGAGGGCTGGGAAACCGAAAAGCTGCGATATGCGGGATATGCGGGACTGTTGTTTGGAATCTCCACCTTTAATCGTATCGATGCCTATATCATTGGTGTCGGCATCCTTGTGATGTGGGGCTACTGTGAATGGTTTGAGGTGAAGAAAAAATACGCGAGAGTGGCAGCAGGACTTTATCTGATACTTGGCGCCGCGGCGTTGGGATATGGTTTTATTTTTTCCTATCCATATTATAAGGTGCATCTGCACAAAGGACTTGCGATGATCGTCGGGATCAATGTGGTGTTAGCGGTATTGGTGCTCCTCGTAGGAGCAATCCTCAGCATGAAAAGGAAAAGCATGCAGAGAAACGCTGTACAGACAGGACAGGAAAGCGACAGCCTTGAAAAGATCCGGGAGTTCGTACAGGGCAGGGGCAGTGCAATACTGTCGGTCTTGCTTGGAGTAGTGGCATTATTTGCCTATCTCCTGCGTCCGGTATTGTTAAAAAATTACGAAGAGCCGGTCAACCTCTATGCCATGCAGCAGTTCTGCTGGTATGTGACGATCCCGGCAATGATATTACTGTTTTACGGTTTTTACCGGATATTACACAGAAATCAGGAGTGGGAAAGATATCTGCTCTTTTTAGCGATCGGATTCAGCAATCTGATCGCCTATATCGTCAGACCATCCATCAGTCCGGATCATATCTGGATGTCAAGAAGATGGATCTTTGTCTGTATCCCGTTTGTACTGATGATGGCAGCCTATGGGATCAGCCGGTTACCGTGGAGTGGGAAGAACCGCAGGGGGAAATCTGTGGTACAGGGAGGACTTGCACTTCTTATCACAGGGATGCTTCTGATCCGGAGTTCAGCATTTTTAACGGAAAAAATGTATGGCGGCATGGATGAACAGTATGAGAAGGCGGCAGAGCAGTTAGAGGATGATAAGATATATCTGACCACGAATACTTCGTTAGCGGGCAGCTATCGTTTTCTATATGGAAAAAATGTTTTTCTGTTAAAGGATATGCGAGGGGAATTGCAGAAGTATCTGCAGGATCACGAAGTCTATTATATCGGAAATGTCGGAGAACTGGATCTGTTCCATGTACAGGCAGAGGAGTTGTCAGAGCAGATCATTCAGGGAACATTTTTAGAAAAAACAACAGAGCATTTTCCAAGAGCCTTAGATACGGAAGAGATGAACACTTCGGTTTACCGTTTAAGAGCAGCCGATCAGACAGAGATTGAGATCCCGATGTCCCTGTTTACGATCGCAGCGGGAAGTACACGGACCGGGAATGTCATCGAAACAGAAGAAGCCGGTTATGCCTTCTGGGGTCCGTATATGAAGTTAGAAAAGGGCCATTATCGTGTGGTATTTTCTATTGATACGGCAGAAGAGACCAATGGAAAATGTGAGATCGCAATGGGTGGAAACCTGTTAGCAGAAAAAGAAATAGCAGGAAACAAAGAAGTAGAGTTGGAATTTGACGTTGAGGGAGCAGAGGAAGGAATTGAGTTTCGTGTACAGACAGAGGGTGGCAGCCTTCGCTGTGATTCCGTTCATCTCTGGAAACAGGAATAAAGGAGAAGATGATGAATAAGACCTGGATAAAAGAGCATTGGTTAGAAATCCTGCTCTGTGTGGGAATAGTGATACAGATTGGAGCGCTGGCAGTATTTAATCTGACCAGACTGCCGTATGAATCAAATTATGATTCCTCCTGTGCTTATGCACAGATCGTAGAAATGTGGAGACAGAAGCGTATCCTTTTAAAAGACTGGGCATATCAGACCACTTTGGGTATTGATTCGCCAGTTCTTTTAGGAGCATTGTTCTATGGTATTACGAAGAATGCATTTACGGCATTTGGACTTGCAAATATTGTGACCGTGATCGTCTATGCATTCCTGTTCTATGATATTTTAAAACAGGCAGATGTTAAAAAAAATATGCGTCTGCTTGCCGTACTGTTTCTTTTGACACCATACAGCACAGGACAGTTGGGCTATATGCCGATGCTTTTTACCAGTGCAGGTTCTTATGCGTATAAGCTGTTAGTACCGCTGTTACTGATCGATATCTTAGTACGGATGCACAAAGGACAGGAAATTAAAAAATACTGGTATCTGATCCTGTTTGCAACCTTTTTCGTATTTGATACCGCAGTTTCAAGTGGAGAATATATCCTGCTTTGTGCCGTATTACCGTTGATCGGATATGAAATCCTTCATGTACTGATCGGAAACGATATCAAACAGATTTTTAACAAAAGGCTTGGATTTCTGATCTTAGAATCCGCCATCTATGTGGTAGGCATTAAAGTGGGCAGACGTACCGGAATCATTGAGTCGGTCGGAAGCCAGATGATGCTCACAAAGGCAAAGCATTTCCCGTCGGTGATCGCAAAATGCCTGACCGGAATCTTCCAGTTGTTTGGCGGAATCCCGGACTATGAGGATATTCCGGTAACACAGACCTATGGAATGATGTATCTGTTCCGTTTCTTTTTAGCGGCAGTGATCTTAGCATCATGGATTTATTTGTTAAAACATTTAAAAGAAAATGAAAAATATAAAGAACTCGTTGGGATGATTACCTGCATTTTTGCAGTGAACCTGATCGTATTGATCTTTGCCAATGTCAACTATGCGACAGAGACATTCGAATTCCGTTATCATTTGATCAGTATGATACCGATGATCCTGCTGACCTCCATTGCAGCATCGGACTTATGGGAAAAGAGAAAGCTGCTAGAGCAGACCATTGTTCTGGTTACGATCGTTCTTTTATTGTTTGTCAACGTCTATGACTATAAGAACTATATGAGAGACTGCTATAACGATCAGGGCGATATGCAGGGAATCACACTCACAGCAGAGCAGGAGGGAGTTCATCTGATCATTACGATCGGCTCGGAATCCATTTCAATGGGAAGATGTATGCGGAATGTCAACCCAAATGTGGAGATCAGTACCTGGGGCGGCTACAACCATGGAGTCGGCTGGGGAGCAAGTACTTATTATTTTGATAATGCACATTTAAAGACCCCGTATATGGTTCTGATGACCCAAAAGGAATATGAATTGATGCCGAAGCAGATCGCAAAGCAGTTAGAAGAAGTACAGGTATTTGGAATTTTCCAGCTTTACCGGGTCAAAGAAAATGTCTTAGATGGAGATAACACACTCCCACAATCCGGAACCAACAGGGATTTTTGCTATAGTTCGGGATATGAATACTGGGGAAAAATGGAGAGTGACGGAAATGTGCTCTCTTCCGGAAAGAAAGAAACGGTACTGCGCAGTAATAAGAAAAAAATCGAAAAAGATGCAGCTTATGATATCGTAGTACATTATGAAGTATTAAAGTCCAAAGAGGACAGTGCAGCAACCTTCCGTGTGAGAAATGCACAGGATGAGATCATTGCGGAGCAGGAGATGCCAAAAGATGCAACCGAGATCACGATCAAGGATGTGTCCGTAATAACCGGCATGGAATGGGTCCGATACCGGATAAATGCAGAAAAGGGAAGCAAGATCCGTATCAGGAGCATTGAGACAATCGCACAGTAGATCAGAAAAAGCAGTGAGGTAAGAATATGAAGAAAGACTTAAAGAAGATAGTGATGATAGGACCGGTTTATCCGTATAAAGGCGGAATTGCCCACTATACGGGACTGATGTGTAAGGCATTGCGTAAGAAATACGATGTGACCATGGTATCCTTCCAGATGCAGTATCCGAAGTTTTTATACAAAAAAGAACAGAAGGACTACGACAACCCACAGTTTGAGGTGCCGGAGACAAAATACTGGATACACACTGCAAATCCGTTTAATATCGTGAAGGCATCCAAATGGATCTTAAAGGAAAAACCGGATCTAGTGATCTTCCCATGGTGGCATCCGTACTTTGCACCGTGTTTCTGGATCATGGAAAAAATGTTGAAGAAGCATACGAAGATCATGTTTTTATGTCATAACGTATTCCCGCATGAGCGTTTCCCAATGGACCGCTTCTTAACGAAAAGGGTATTAGAAAAGGGAGATTACTTTATTGTTCAGTCTAAGATGGATGAGTCCGATCTTTATCAGATCAAGAGTGATCCGGTCGTCAAGCTGACACCGCACCCAACCTATAATGCGTTCCGTTTGCAGAATTTAAGCCGCAGTGAATCCAGAGAACTGATCCGGGCATCCGAGGACGAAAAGATATTGTTGTTCTTTGGATTTGTAAGAGAATACAAGGGTTTAAAACATCTGCTCCGCGCCATGCCAAAGATTACAGAGCAGGTGGAAAATCTCCGTTTATTCGTAGTCGGAGACTTCGGAGAGGACAGAGATCAGTATATGGAACTGATCCGTGAGAAGAAGATTGAAGATGCCGTGGAAGTGGTAGAGGGTTATATCCCGGATAAAGAGGTAGAAAAATACTTTGCTGCCTGTGATCTGGTGGTGCTTCCATATGAGTCAGCGACACAGAGTGGGATCGTACAGATTGCTTACGGATTCCGGAAACCGGTATTAGTAACCAATGTCGGAGGACTGCCGGACGTTGTAACCGACGGTAAGACCGGATATGTGGTAGAGAGCAAGAATCCGGAACAGATCGCAGACGCAGTCATCCGCTATTTTAAAGAAGAAAAAGAAGAAGAATTTGCACAGAACGTAAAAGCGGAAGAATACAAGTATTCCTGGGACAGAATGACGGAGGTCGTAGAAGAATTATGGGCAAGATAGCAGAAGATGAAAAAGTAGACTTTGTCATTCTCTGGGTAGACGGAAATGACCCTGAGTGGCAGGCAAGTAAAGCAAAATATACTGCCGATAAAGGACAGGATGCTTCCGCAAACCGTTATCGGGAATGGGAGAACTTAAAGTACTGGTTTCGCGGAGTGGAAAAATTCGCACCGTGGGTCAACAACGTCTATTTTGTAACCTGTGGTCATTATCCGGAGTGGCTGAACTTAGAGCATCCGAAGCTGCGTTTTGTCAGGCATGAGGATTTTATCCCAAAGGAATGTCTGCCGACGTTCAGTTCCCGTCCGATCGACATGAACCTGCACCGGATCGAGGAGTTAAGTGAACATTTCGTCTATTTTAATGACGATATGTTTCTGATCGACAAGGTGGAAAAGACGGACTTTTTCAGAAATGGAAAGCCGTGTGACATGTTATGCGAATATCCGCTGGGATTTTCCGGAAAAACCTATGTATTTTCGCATACGATGGTCAACAACATGAACCTGATGGGTAAATACTTTAAACGGAAACAGATCAAAAAGGATTTAAAGAAGAAAATGTTAAGTCCCAAATACGGAAAATATGCAATATACAACTGGATCATGTATATGCTGCCGTTCCCAAACCTGATCGGAGTCTTAAGCCATCATCTTCCGATGGCAAACTTAAAGTCCACCTATCAGGAGTTCTGGGAAAAAGAGCCGGAAATCTTAAATGAGACGATTTCCCACAGATTCCGTTCCATTTCGGATGTCAATCAGTTTGTATTCCGCTACTGGAACCTGTTCCGCGGTAATTTTGAACCGTTTAATGTGTTAAAGTTAGGAAAGATGTATGCCGTCGGTGCAGACAATCGGGAATTGTATGATACGATCCGCAACCAGAAAAAACGGATGATCTGCATTAACGATACCTGTACTCAGGAAGAATTTGAAGAGGCAAAACCAAAGGTGATCGAATGCTTTGAGCATATCCTTCCGGAAAAATCATCCTTTGAATTATAAAAAGAGCATTGAGGCGAAAGCATGAGCAGTATTAAGAAAAATTTTTCATATAATCTGGTATATCAGATATTAAATCTTGTTATTTTGCTGGTAACATCCCCCTATATCGCAAGGGTACTCGGACCGGATAAGAGCGGAATTTATTCTTACACCTATTCAGTAGCGAATTTTTTCCTGTTAGCGGCAATGCTGGGAGTGAACAATTACGGAAACCGGAGTATTGCACTGATCCGTGATGACAAAGAGAAGCTGTCTAAGACCTTTTCAAGTATCTATGTACTCCAGCTTCTGACCTCGGCAATTTCCGTAACTGCCTATGTCATCTATTTAGTATGGATCATTGATGCGAACCGTACCGTGGCATTAGTACAGGGAGTGTACCTGATGTCCGCAGCCTTTGATATTAACTGGTTCTTTTTCGGATTAGAAAAATTCAAGCTGACCGTTACCAGAAATATGGTCATCCGTATTTTGTCCTTAGTTGGTATCTTCGTATTTGTAAAAGACCAGAGTGATTTAATCTTATATACATTTGTTATGGCGGGCAGCCAGTTGTTAAGTACATTGGCACTCTGGCCATATGTCAGAAAATTAACAAAGTTCCGGAGACCGACCTGGGCAGAGGTGGCACACCACATCAAGCCGAATCTGGTATTGTTCATTCCGGTACTGGCGATCAGTATCTACAATGTCATGGACAAGATTATGTTAGGAATTATGAGTACGGATGCACAGGTAGGTTACTATGAATATTCCGAGAGAATTTTGCAGATCCCTATGGCGATCATCAATGCACTTGGAATGGTTATGCTACCAAGAATGTCCAATCTCGTACAAAAGGGAGAAAAGGAACTCAGCAGAAAATATATTGCAAATTCCATGTATTTTACGATCTGGATCTCCATGGCAACGACGTTTGGATTAGCAGCCATTGCACCGGTATTTACCGTGGTATTTTACGGAAAACAATATACGGCATGTATTGCCCTGATCACGGCGTTAACCGTCATGATCCCTTGTAAGGCATGGGCAAATGTCGTGCGTACCCAGTATCTGCTTCCAAACAGCCAGGATATGATCTATGTCGTATCGGTGATCGCGGGAGCAGTGGTTAATGTCATCTTAAATGCGATACTGATCATACGTTATGATGCAATGGGAGCAGTCATCGCAACAATCTTTGCCGAATATACGGTAATGTTGATTCAGACCTTTAAGACCAGAAAAGAGTTAGAATTTGGAAATTATCTGAAAAAAGGTTGGATATATGTTGTATTTGGAATTATAATGTATATAGCAGTATCTTTTATAGGAAATGGAAGAAAAGCATCTGTGCTTCTGCTTTTGATCGAACTGGCAGCAGGTGGTGTAGTTTATTGTGGATTGTCCGTGGTGTATCTGTTAGTCACAGGTCAGATGAAGAAGTATTTGAAGAAAAAAATTAAGACATGAAAAATACGAGGAGAGTAGTATGAGAGGAAACAGAGGAAAATGCTTTGCTCTGTTCTTGAGCAAAGAAATAGGAGGAGTTACATCATGGAAAAAGTAAAGGCACAAAAGAGAAATGGAGAATTGGATTTTTTTAAACTGCTTTTTTGCATCGTCGTTATCAGTTTTCATTCAGGATACTTTATACAGTCAGAAAATGGGTATTTTAAAGGTGGAAGTATTGCAGTAGATTTTTTCTTTGTTGTTTCAGGGGTTATGATGGCGAGGAATGCAGCCAAAAAAGCATATGAAGAAAATTTAGGTATAGATACCTTTGAGTTTATGAAAAAAAAGATTTTAAGATTTATGCCCGATATTTATGTTGCATGGGTCATCGCATTTGTGGTTAAGCACTGGCATTTTGTTTCTTGGAAACAGGTAGTAAAAGACCTTTTTGCATCTATCTGGGAACTGCTGTTTTTAACCAATACAGGAATTGTGGGTTATTCGCCAAATGATGCCAGTTATTTGTCAAATGATGCCACCTGGTATATCTCGGCAATGATTTTGAGCATGCTGTTATTGTGGCCGCTGCTTAGAAAATACAAGGAGAATTTTTTCTATATTATAGCACCATTGATGATTTGCTTTCTTTTAGGATACAGTTATCAAAAATTTCCTTCTCTCAGAAGACCTATGAAATGGCAGGGGTTGTGCTTGCGTTCTATGATAAGGGGAACCATGGAAATCTGCATGGGATGTCTTTCCTTTCGAATGGCAGAATTTATGAAAAAAATATCTTTTAACAATGTAGCAAAGACATTGTTATTTTTCGTGTCCTGGATGGGATATGGTGGTGTTATCTGGTATAGCTACAGTCATACAGGTTCAAAGGCAGACTGGATACTGCTTATGATTCTCTGGCTCTCTGTGACTATCACCTGCAGTGAACAATCTATTGTTATGCCATTGTTTTCCCATAAATTATTTTCGTGGTTTGGAAGTTTTAGCTTTTCCTTGTATTTGGGACATGGATTCTGGGCTAAGGAGATGAGAAATCTTTTTCCACAGATGGGTGAGGGAAGAATGCTTATACTCTATGTGATACTGGCGGTGGTAACAGGACTGTTTATCCAGTACACTTCCCTGGGATTGAGAAAATTCTGGAAAGTAAAGGGCGAGGCAGTTAAAAGAATATTTATCGAGTAAGAGAAAAGAAAAATATGGTTGGATAATGTAGTATTTGGAATTATAATGTATATAGCAGTATCTTTCATAGGCAATGGAGGAACAAGCAAAGGAAGGAGAGGACTATGAAAAGACGAATTAACAGACGAAATGGAGTTGGAATTCTTATGGCAGCCGTTGTGGCAGCCGGAAGTTTACAGGTTCCGGCATTGGCACAGGTAGAGGCAGCGGAGAGTGTTCCGGTCGTAGAGACAACAACGTTAGAGGATGGCAACTTAGGAGCAGCAAGCTCTCAGGGAGCACAGTTAAACTTCAGTAATATCGGTGCAACCTACAACGTAAAAGACTATGGTGCAAGTACTTCTTTGGATGATAACTATCCTGCATTTCAGGCAGCACTGGATGCGGCAAATAAGTATCAGAAAAAACATCCGGGTTCACAGTGTAAGGTCGTGATACCGAAAGGAACTTACCGCATCAAAGGCGAAAGCAGTCACGGATTGATCGTATACAGCAACACCTGGATTTATGCAGAGGGTGCAACCATTAAGAGAAGAAGTGATTATAACTGGCATCTGATGCAGACCGACATGGGTGGAAAAGGCTACAATGTTACCCGGAATGTTAAAATCGAAGGTGGAATCTGGGATGGACAGGGAGCGGAAACCAAGAATACCAACTCCGTATTCCGCTTTGCGCATGCATCCAACATGGCATTTATCAACTGTACTGTACAGAACAGCTTTAATGCTCACATCATAGAGCTGGGTGGTGTGAAAGGCTTTACAGCGCAGGGATGTACGGTCAGAAAATACAGTCAGAATGATTCCAGCTTAAAGAAAGAAGCAATCCAGTTAGATATCTGCAATAACAAGAGCATCATGCCGGGAACGACCAGTGATGATGCCCTTTGCAGTGATGTATTGATAGAAAATAATACATTTACGGATTTGTATCGTGCAGTGGGAAGCCATTCCGCAGTCGTTGGTTTATACTATGACAATGTTGTGATTCGTAATAATGTATTTTCCAATATCAAAGGAAAAGCAATTAATACATACAATTACACCAATTGCATCATCAGCGGCAACACCTTTACAAACTGCTGTGAAGCGATCGACTTCAGAGCCATGAGCATGAATAAGCAGTATAACGGAAGTTTTTATGCACCGGCAAATGGAAGCACACCAAAGGCAGGCGGTTTAAAAGCAAATCTGTTGATCTCTAAGAATAAGATCACTACGGATACCGCATCAGGTCATGAGGCACCGGACGCAGCCATCCGTGTATTCGGAGCAAAAGTAGACAGTGCTTATTATGCAAACGGCAAACTGGCAATTCCGAAGGGTAATTATTATGTAGAAGGTGTCCGCATTGAGAACAACACCATCTCAGGAAAAGCAAACGGTATTTCCTTAGGTGATGTCAGAGGTGCAACTCTCAGCAATAATACGATCACCGGATGTAAGAGAAGCGGTGTCCAGATCGCAGATGGTTCCAAAGTAACGATTTCCGGAGGAAAGATCCAGAAGAATACACGCAACGGTGTATTAGTAGAGAAAAATTCAGAGGCTTATTTCAAAGGCGGAAGAATTGAAAAGAACTCTGTCAACGGTATCAATGTAACCAAGAGTAAGATCAGCGTTTCCAATAAATGTATCATTGCACAGAATAAGAGCCATGGAATCAGCCTGACAGATAAATCCAAGGGATGTAAGATCTCTTCCGCAGAGATCAAAAATAACAGCGGTAACGGAATTGCGATGAATAAAGGCTCCGTACTTACCATGACAGGCGGTACGGTAAGCAGTAATAAGAAAAACGGTATTTCCGTCACAGCAAGTAATTTAACAGCTAAGAAGATTACCGTAAACAACAACAAAGAGAATGGAATCGGATTTTCAAGTTCTTCTAAGGGAACGGTCAACAGCAGTAAGATTACGAAGAATAAAAAATCCGGAATCACTGCAAATAGTGGAAATTTGAATATTTCATCCAATACGATCGAGAATAACAAGAAATATGGAATCTCATTAGCAGGCAGTGCAAAAGCATCTTCTCTGACAAAGAACACCTTATCCAATGAAGGAAAGAATGAGATCGTAGTCAGCGGAGGAGCAAAAGCACCGGTAAAAACAACCGTTTCCACAAAACTGAATGCAGTAACTTCTAACATGAAACAGGTAACCGGATCTGCACATCCAAAGTCAAAGCTGACCGTAAAGGCAGGAAGTAAGAAGATTGGAACCGGAGTGGCACAGAATTCCGGAAGCTATGTCATTAAGATCAAAAAGCAGAAAAAAGGTACAACCATTGGTGTCTACAGCACAGATGCAAAGAAGAATATCTATCAGCGGACGGTGAAAGTAGGCAAATAGATAAAGGAAATACAGGATGCGAAAAAGAGGCTCGAAATGGATTTTGGGAGTCATACTTCTGGCGGGGTGCCTGCTATACGGGCAGATGACAGTGTCTGCAAAAGAGCAGGAACCGATGACCGTTGAGACAACCCGGAGACAGGCGAAAGCCACAGGTGCAAGACTGAACTTTACAAATGTAAAAAAGGAGTTCAACGTATTGGATTACGGTGCATCTGTAACATCTAAAAACAATTATAAGGCGTTTCAAAAGACAATTGATGAAGCCCATAAGTATCAACAGAAACACCCGGATGAGCAGTGTAAGATTGTGATTCCGGGTGGAGTCTATGATGTGAAGGATAAGGACGGACATGGTCTGATCATTTACAGCAATCTCTGGATTTATGCACAGGGGGCAACAATCCGCAGAACGACGCCGTATAAGCGGAATCTGATGCAGACCGTTGGAACGGGAGGCGGATACGCCGGTACCAAAAATGTTCTGATCGAAGGTGGGATCTGGGATGGACTTGGAAGTGTGACGAAGAACACCAATCCGATCTTTAGGTTTGTCCATGCTTCGGATATTGAATTTTTGAACTGTACGGTGCAGAACAGTTTTAATGCACATCATCTTGAAATGGGCGGCATTAAAGGGCTGTCCATTTTAGGCTGTACTTTCAGCGACTACAGTCAGGATAAAGCGTCTTTGAAAAAAGAGGCAGTTCAGTTAGATATCTGCAATAACAGTTCTATTATGCCGGGATGTGAGGTGTATGATGATGCACGGTGTCAGAATGTATTGATCAAAAATAATACATTTACGGAGTTATACCGGGCAATCGGAACACATTCGGCAGTCGTAGGAAAGTATATGAGTAATATTACGATCAGCGACAATTTTTTCTCCGATATCAAAGGAAAAGCAATCGGAATGTATAATTACAAAAATTGCAATATTGTACATAATACCTTTGTAGACTGTAGTGAGGCAATCGACTTTCGTAGTGTCAGTATGTCAGATTCTTATGGGAAGAATTTTTATGCACCGGCGGATGGAAGCAAGGTAAAAGCACAGCCTTTAACGGCAAATCTGGTCATTGCGGATAATGTCATCAGAAAGGACCGGATGAGTGGACATGATACCGGAGGTGCCATGATCCGGGTATTTGGAACGCATGTGCGTACATCTTATACATCAAATGGCAAGACCATCGTACCGGCAGGCGACTATTCAATTAAGAATGTCGTGATCGAGCGTAACCGTGTGTCCGGCAAAGCGGCAGGGATCATATTGAATGATGTAAAAAATGCAACGCTGCGAAATAATATCATCTATGAATGTGACAAACACGGATTGCAGATCACGGAAAATTCAACGGTAACTCTCAAAGGGACCAATAAAATATACAGTAATGAAAAGAATGGGATTTCCTGTGGTTCTTCGAAATTAAAGCTACAGGGTTCCACAAAGATATACCGAAATGGTGCTACGGGTCTTTATATCTATAAGTCAAAAAATGCGGATATCCGAAAGCTTATCACATATTCAAATGGCGGGGCGGGTATCACATTGACCGGAACATCCTCGGCAGTCATAAAAAATCCATCGGTCAGAGGAAATAAGCATTACGGTATTATCGCCGAGAAGAAATCAAAACTGAAATTAGAGGGCGGTACAGTTGCAAAAAATGCTGAGAGCGGGGTTTTTGCAGCAGAACAGGCAGATGTTTCCCTACGATCCGGTGTAAAAATTGAACAGAATAAAGGAGCCGGTGTCAGTGTGTCTTCTGGTGCAGTGAAAATATATGATTGTGAAGTGCAAAAAAATAAAAAGTCAGGTGTGGAATTACAATTGTATTCTAAGGCGAATTTAAAGGGAAATACCATCATTGCTAACCGACAGTCGGGAATTTACGCAAGCACAAGCAGACTGACCATCAAAGAAAACGTGATCACCGATAACCGCAGATATGGAGTTGCCATGTATCAGGGTTCTAAGGCAACGAGCCTGAGAGACAATCAGTTCTCGAATGGGGCAAAAGAAGAAATCCTCCTTGTCGGAGGTTCGAGTGCACCGGTCAGAACGACAAAGGCGATCAGGATCAACTGGTTAGCAAGTTATTCGAACCGGATCACAGGCAGGGCACAGCCGGGAGCGAGGGTGACTGCAAAATATGGTAACAAGAATTTAGGTTCCTCAAAAACAACGAAACAGGGAAAATATACCATTAAGATCAACAGGCAGAACCGGAATACCGTGATCACGATAACAGCCAGAGATGGAAAGAACAATCAATTTCAAAGAGAAGCAACTGTAAGATAAAGTGAAAAAGATGATTTTTCAACAATTCTTGCAAAAGCAAGACAGTTGTGATAAAATGCTTTAGATTATGCTGGGAGGAATAAACTAATGAAATTAATTATACAGATACCATGTTACAATGAGGCAGAGACATTAGAGATCGCATTGAACGATCTGCCAAAGCACATCGATGGCATTGATGAGATCGAATATCTGATCATCAATGACGGAAGTAAGGACAATACCGTAGAAGTCGCAAAGAACTGGGGCGTGAACTACGTTGTCAATTTCAAAAAGAACAAAGGTCTTGCAAAAGGATTTATGGCAGGACTGGATGCGTGCCTTAGAAACGGCGCAGACATCATTGTCAATACCGATGCAGATAACCAGTACTGCGGCGAAGATATTGAAAAGATCATACGCCCGATCTTAAACGGAGAAGCAGACATCGTGATCGGCGAACGTCCGATCGATCAGACAGAGCATTTTTCACCACTCAAAAAGAAACTGCAGCATTTTGGAAGCTGGGTAGTCCGTAAGGCATCGAACTCAGACATCCCGGATGCACCGAGTGGATTCCGTGCTTACAGCAGGGATGCGGCAATGCGTCTGAATGTTACCAATGAATATACCTATACTTTAGAAACCATCGTACAGGCAGGACGTACCAAGATGGCAATGACTTCTGTTCCGATCCGTACCAATGCAGAACTGCGTCCATCCAGACTGTTCAGCAGTATGTTTGGTTATGTAAAGAGATCCATGTTAACGATCATCCGTGCATTTTTAATGTACAAGCCACTGTCCTTCTTTATGGGACTTGGAACAATTCCTGTCATTGGCGGAGTTGCGTTGGGAATCCGTTTTATCGTCTATGCAGTTGGAGGAAGCGGTGCCGGTCATATCCAGTCACTGATCCTTGCGTCAATGCTGATCATCATAGGAGTGCTTGTATGGGTACTCGGACTGATGGGCGACATTATCGCATCAAACCGGAAGTTATTAGAGGATATCCAGTACCATGTGCGTAAACTGGATTACGATTCCGAAAAAGAGGAAAACTAAGGACTAAAGGCTCAAGGAGGATACAGATGGATAACAGAATGACCGGGATTCGACAAAAAACAGGCTATATCTGGGCATTTTTGATCGCATTTTTGCCAAGACTCTTCTGGAGTCTGCAGGCAATTCCGCTGCGAACAGTTTCAGATGAGCTGTCTACTATGAATGGTGCGGTATTCTTTTCTTCACAGAACTGGAATGCCGTTGTATCAAAAGCAGGATATTATGGTTTTGGAATGAGTATACTGGCAACACCACTGATGCAGTGGATCAAAGATCCGGTCATACTCTATCGTACCCTGTTAGTCTGCAACGGAGTATTAGAGAGTGTGGCAGCAGTCATCTGTTTTTATCTGATTAAAAGAGTTTTTGGTATCACAGATGAGAAAAAAGCACTGTTGATGACGGCCACGATTTCTTATGTTACCGTTGTCCGTACGACCGTGTTCTATAATGAGCATATGCTCATGCTGATCAGCTGGTGCATATGTCTGGTATTAGCAAAGCTGGTACTCACAGAAGAGCCGAAGAAAAGGGCAATGTGGACCGGCTTTTTTGTCTTGCTCATGTTATATGCACTGACGGTACATGCAAGAACAACAACCTATATTTTTGCAGCCGTATTAGTGATTGCGTTGTATGGAATTATGTATCGAAAAAAACTGGTCTCACTGCCTGTTTTGGGAATACTGACAGCGGGCGGATACATTTTGATGAAAAAAGGAATTAAAATGTATCAATCAGTTGTATGGAGTGCGGCAGAAGGGGTTCGCAATACCCGCGTGAATATCGGAGAAGAGAAGTTAGCCTTATTAAAGACAGCGGAGGGAATCAAGTCCTGTCTCTTTACGATTTTCGGACAGATTAACATTGCCAGTATGATATCGGGCGGACTGTTGATAACCGCACTGGTGATGGTAATTTTATTAATTGTCAAAAAAGGAAAAGAGGCATTTGTATTAAAGACCATTCAGGCTGATAATGCAGAAGAACGGCTCTATTTTGTGATTGGAAGCTTTTTTGTGCTTTGTACCGGAATGACCATTGCAGCACAGTCATTGACCTGGATTGCTACGGCAACAAATGCCATTATGGACGGATATGGAACGAAAGAATATGGAACGAAGGCATTTACCTATCTTCGCTATATGATGCCATATCTTCAGCCATTATTAATGCTTGTCTTTGTAACCATGGAAAAGCAGAAAGATGTATTTTTAAATTGTTTTTATAAATCCATCAAATATATAGTATTGTTTCAGGGAATATGGCTTGCCTTCATACTCCCTTATTGTTATGGGAACAAACAGGCAGGAGAGGAATTTATCTGCTTTGCCTTAACAGACCGGAACGTGGCAACAGCACATACCTATCTGCCGGCAACCTTAGTCTTTGTCGTAATGCTATTGATTTTCTTCTGGGCAGGAAAAAAAGAAAAGTTCCATGTCATTATGTTGGTGCTGCTTGTCACAGCAGGCTACAAATACTGCTACAATGCCTATAACTGGGATATTTTAACACAGAAAGAAAATGAGAAAAAAATAGATACTGTTTATCAGGTATTAGGAAGCGGAGAACTCGGAAAAGAACAACTGACGGACAAACTCTATGGGCTGGATTTAAGTGGAGCGGAGGATCATCAGGTGTATTATCTGTTACAGTATTATTTTGCAGATTATAAGGTAATACCACGTTATCCATCTGAGGATGAAAAAGAAGCAATCCTGTTTACCAATCGACGCGAAATTACAAATACAGAGGTGCTTGAGAATTATCTTTGTATTGAGCTTGACAGCGAGGAATATCTCTGGGTCAAGGGAGAAAAGTTACAGAATAAGATTTTAGAACAGGTGGAGAAGAACCATAAGAAAGAATATCATGTAGACCTTGAAACGCTCTATGATGCATCGTCAAATCGCAATCAGACCGATACCATGAGTTCCAATGGTGCAGTTGGTTGCTTTGCAACAACAAAGGGAGAAACGTTTAGCAGCGGAGAATATGATTTTACATTTACTTTCCATGTGGAATCAGACGAAAACAATGGAGAGAAGCTGGCAACCGTAGATATTGCAGATGCCATTACCGGAGAAAGCTATGTCAGCGGGAAATTGCAGGCGGCAGATGTGAAAGACGGTGTCGGCAAAGTTCGTTTCTCTATACCGATGAGTAATGCACAGAATTTGCAGATCAGATTCTTTGCAAACAGTAGTGTCCCGGTAGAGTTGGCAGATATCATGTATAAAAAGACTTCCCTGACTGATCATGTGGGAGCAATCTATCAGACGGAGACAGAGCAGTTAAGCAGGATTGCAAATAAAATCGAGAGCAATGCAGACATTCCAATGGTTTCGGAATATGATTCCTTAAGATGGTTTGCAGATTATAGTGATATGCAAAAGGCAATGAAAGCTAACAGTGTGTTTTACTGTGAAGCACAAAAGGCAGTTGAAGGACAACAGAATGGAAAACTTCTGTTGATGGAGAACCGGAGTGGCGGCAGTCTGATATTTGATTTATTGGAGCAGTATCTTGTAATTGGCAAGACAGAACATTATACACTGTTTGCAAAAAAAGAGTTGCGTGATGAGATTGCAGCACAGGGAATCCGTATGTATTCCGGTGATAAGGGATTGTCTGTAGACTATTACTGCCTGGACAATGATGGAGTAATAGATACTGCAAAACAAATCTATATTCCATTTGGAACCTATGAATTGACAGTTACGGGAAATCACTGCAGTACCGGGCAGGAAAGTGTCGGAGTACTGTATAGCAGTCTGAATCGTGTGGAAAGTCCTGAGATGATTGCAGGAGATGTTGTCAAAGAAGATGGAACCTTTGAGATACAAAAGAAGATTTCAATCTATGGTTTAGAGGGCTTAAAGGGAAATAAGCTGATGTTTAAGATGTCTGCACAGCAGGAAACAGGACAGGCAAGGCTCTGGCTGAAACAGACCTCAAATCGCAATCTTGTACCGGTCAAAGGCTTATCTGTATTGGGAGATGCAAAACAGGATGAGGAAGGAATTCTTTTAGGAAAAGAGGAAGGAATCAAGCTCTTTGGACCATATATTTCAGCACCGGCAGGTTTCTATCAGGTAACGTTTGAATTTGAACGGGATGGAGGAGTGCAGGGAGATCTTGGAAGTGTGGATATTGCATATGCAACCGAAGTGCTGGTGGCAGGAAGTATTTCAGACAGCAGTTTTGATGGAAAGAAAGGAAAAGTGGTCTTAGAAGTAGAGATTACAGAGGATGATACGGATCCGCTTTTGGAATTCAGAACATCCATAACAGGGGCAGATGACAGTCTGCGACTGACGGCAGTTACGATAGAGCCGCAGTAATATAGAGGAGACGGAACGATCGTGGAGACTATGGAAGAGGAAACTATGTTAGAAAAAGAACGCCCAAAACGGAGTGGGAGGCTGTTCATTGCATATACTGTGTTATTTACAGTTATGATGCTTCTGGTGTTTGGAAGATTTTTATACTATGGAAAATCCTTCATCGGAGGAGCAGACGGACTATCCCAGGTGGGTGCATCCATGCACTATAATGGTTATTTTTACAGGGAGCTGTTTACAAACTGGCTCCATGGAGATTTTTCTGTTCCGATGTGGGACTTATCCGTAGGCATGGGCATGGATGTGCTGCATGTTCTGATCTTTAACCCGCTACAGATATTATGTGGATTGCTGTTTGCAGAAAATGTCCGTGCAGGCGTGGCAGTCTTTACGATAGTCAGTCTCTATCTGGCAGGGCTTGCTTTTTTGAGTTACTGCCGTTATATCAAATGCAGTGATCAGGCAGCACTGATCGCAGTATTTACCTATCTGTGTAACGGCTATATCCTGAATTACTGTATTGCACAGAATGTATTTATTGAATTGTACATCCTGTTGCCGCTGCTTTTATTAGGAACAGAAAAATTACAGAAAGAAAAAAAGAGCGGGATATATATTGCCTGTATTGCATATCTGGGAATTTCACTGCTGTTAAATCTGTATACCATGACACTGATCTTAGCAGGCTATCTGTGTGTGCGTTATGTTTGCAGAGAAGAAAACAGAAGTTTTAAAGGATTCTGTGCATCACTGATACGTCCGATCCTTGCCTATATCAAAGGACTTGCACTTGCGGCGGTTTTACTGATCCCAAAGATTTATCTGTCAATGACCAGCGGAAGGGTTGGAAGTGCAGACCTTGGAAGTCTGTGGTATTACGAAAAGCGTTATTACGCAGATCTGCTCACAGGGATTACCGGAAATAATGAGATTGGGATCCATGGCTTTGTGGGAGTATCGATCCTGGCATTACTGGCAGTCTTATATTTGATCTTTGCGGGAAAAGGAAAAAAATACAAAGAACTGCGGATCTGGGGAGTGATCTTATTAATTTTGACACTGATTCCGTTAGGAGGTTACCTGACCACAGGATTTATGGGATATAATCACCGTTTCCTTTTTATGGTGACCTGTTATTTTTCCATCGTACTGGCAGTGGTTCTGCCGGAATTTTTAGTAGCAGTTACGGAAAAGAAGAAAAAAACGATAGGTCTTACCATGATATATCTGTGTCTGATGGTTGCAGCATATATCTGGAAAGGCATATCCATGCCGTATACAGCGATATTTTTTGCTGTGTATATCGGACTCTGGCTGCTCGGAACGAAAAACGAAAGCGGATCGCAGATAAAGCATACAGAAATCCTCTGGCTTATTCCGGTATGTCTTGAGATCCTCTGCATGGCATATTTAATCTATGAGCCAACACAGAAAAACTATATTGCCAAATTTGAAGATGCAAAAACCGTAAATGAAAAAGTGGAGATCCGCGCATCCGCTGCTTTTTCAGCGATCAAGGATTCTTCCGTATACCGTGTAGAAAATCTTGCGGCAAATGAAAGGACGAACAACCGGGAAGCCAATTTTGGAACACGCAATGATTATTATGCGTTAGATGGCTATTACAGCTATACATATGCTGATATCATAGAAACTGTCAATGATTTAGGCATCAGTCAGATGGGAAATCCGTTTAACATCTATGATTTAGATGAGAGAACGGCACTGTATACATTAGGTGGCGTCAAATATCTGTCCGGCTATCAGGACGAAGAGACGGCAAAACCATACGGCTATCAGCTTATCAAAAAGAAGAAAGTCAAAGAGGATGGAAAAAAGCGGACGTTATGTCTGTATAAAAATCAGTATACACTACCATTGATGTATACCTACACCTCCTATATTACAAAAGAAAATTACCAGAAGTTCACGCCGAATGAAAAAGAACAGGCGATGATGCAGGGAGTCATACTGGATCAGGCGGATGCAAAAAAAGTATCAGGCATTCAGGAAACAAACTTGCAAAAGGATGCCGAAGTATTACTCAGCCAAAAGGAAATCCGGATCCGGCTGCAAAAATATTATAAAAATAAGAAAAAAGAACTGGCTAAAGAGAAGGGCAGCAAGTCAGTAATTATGCCTTTTGAATTAACAAAAGACGGCATTATATGTAAAACTTCTTCTGTAACCTTTACATTAGACCTGCCGGACGACTATGAGGGCGGCGAACTTTATATCGGATTTGAAGATTTATGCTATACACCGAAAAACAGCAGGGATTATCAGAAATATTATCTTCAAAATAAAAACAATGTCTATGGAAAAAAACGTTTTTTAAAGAAAAAACGTGCGGAATCCACGGAGAATAAACGTGCGAAGATTACCGTAAAAGCAGACGGAGTACAAAAGACAGCCGTGATCTGGGGAAAAGACAGTCAGTATGATACAGGAAAACGGGATGTGCTATTCCATCTCGGTTACAGTGCGAAAGGGCGAAAGGAGATCACCATTACCTGTAAGGGAATGGGCGAGTATGATTTTTCAGATATATACGTCCTGCTCCAGCCAATGGAACATTATGCAGAATACTATCAGCAGTTAAAATCGGATGCACCGGATCATGTAAAAATACAGGGCAATCAGATCACTGCAAAGGTGCAGGCATCCAAAGAAGAAGTTCTTTGTGTTGCCGTACCGTATCATCGTGGCTGGAGTGCAAAAGTGAATGGAAAGAAAACAGAGATCATGCAGGCAAACGGGATGTATATGGCACTCCCGATTCAAAAGGGAAGTAACCGGATACAGTTAGAATACCGGCTGCCGGGGCAGAAAACAGGAGGAGTGATCTCGATCCTGTGTGTGATCCTTCTGTTCGGGGAAGTATGTGTGGCAAAGGTGCGAAAAGCGTGATATTTGCATTTGCAATATGAATAGTGTATATTAGAAAATAACGGCAATTATATGGAGGAAGACGAACATGAAATGGACTGGCAGTTATGATAAGTGCCACATAGATCATATAGATAAAAAGCGCTGGCTTTTTGCCATGTATACCATATGTTTTGGGATTATGGTCATGCTCGTTTTTGGAAGGTTTTTATATTATGGAAAATCTTTTGTCGGAGGTGCAGATGGACTATCCCAGGTAGCACCGACGATGCAGTATACGGGACAGTATTATAGAGCATTATTAAAGAATATTTTGCAGGGAAATCTGCAGATTCCGATGTGGGATATGTCAATCGGATTTGGAATGAACATCTTACAGGTGATTTCATTTGATCCGGTCTATATTCTTTGCAGTGTATTATTTGTTCATGATATTGCGGTAGGAATTGCCATTTTTGATATGCTTTGTCTTTACTTAGCAGGGATCATGTTCATTGCACTTTGTTATAACTTAGGATGTAACCGGTATGCAGCACTAGCAGCGGCATTGGCATACATTTTTAATGGATATATACTTAATTACTGTATGGCGCAGAATTCTTTTTTGCGTTTATTTATTGTACTTCCAATGATCCTGTTAGGAGTATATAATGTGACGAAAAAAAACAGATATGGTATTTTTGTGCTTGCAGTATTATATAATATTACTTTGGGACCACTGAATATATATACAATAGGAATCGTATTGATCTTTTGTTTTTGCATGGCGTACATTTTTTCGGATCGGAAAAAAGGAGTAGCGGATTTTTTCAGTTATATTTGGAAACCGGTTTTAATCTATATTCTGGAAATGCTTGTAATGGCGGTTTTTTTAATTCCTACTATGTACAAGGTGGTAAGTGGAGGAAGGATCGGAAATGCCAGTATCAACTTTCAATGGCTTTACGATGTCTCATATTATAGAAGTTTATTTCATGGTCTGGTAGGAGTGGATGAAATAGGAATCCATGGTTATATCGGAGTTACAACCATTGCAATTTTAGCGGTAGTCTGTCTTGTGATCAAGGGAAACAAGAGTCTGTTAGAAAAAGAACTCTGTGTATGCGGAGTTGCAGCACTTTTGATTGCAATTTTCCCAATAGGATCTTACTTGTTTAATGGAGGAATAGGATTTAATCACCGCTTTTTATTTATTATCGCATTTTATTTATGTATAGTATTAGCAGTAATGCTTCCAAAATTATTTGAATTAGAAGAACGGGAAAAGAAAAAGCTGTGTATCAGTATACTTATATACCTTGCTTTTTATGCAGTGATTTCTGTATGGAGTGATAAAAATGTAGACTATGCGATGGAATTTTTACTGTTGTATATAATTTTTATATTGTTTGGAAAACGTGTAAAAATGCAATGGGTCTTAGCAATGATCTGTGTGGAAATAGCCGTTTTTTCGTACATTATTTATGAACCATCGCAGGAAAATGTAATTGAAAAATTTGAAAACACAAAATATTTAGAAGAAAAAATATCGGTAAAACAGTTATCCATTCTGCAAAATGTTTCGGATGGAGAAGTGTGCCGTGTAGAAGACATCCGGCAAAAATCGACAAAAGACAGGGATTCAAACCTTGGCATGCGGAGCGGTTATAGTGCTCTGGATGGTTACTATAGTTTTATGTATGATGATATTATCAGTACCATGAGTGATTGGGGAGTCAGCCAGACAGGGGCGCCATTTAATATTTTTGATCTGGATAACAGGACTGCCTTATATACGCTTGGTGGAGTAAGATATATGATCAGGGAAGCCGAGGCAAAGGAAAATATACCTTGGGGATATGAGTTGGTTTGTGAGCAGGATATGGAAGTGGAAGGTAAGAACCGTACGGTGCAATTATATCGTAATATCAATGCACTTCCTCTTATGTATGCTTATTCGGGATATGTGTTAGAAGATGAATATGATCAGTTGAAACCTTATGAGAAAGAACAGGCAATGATGCAGGGGATTGTACTTGAAGATCAGAGTGATATCGGTGATACAGATATACAACCTGCAGAAGTGAAATTAGATAGCAGAGTTGTATTAGATAAAGAGGAGATTTTACAACAGATCAAGGAACAGTTAGAGCAGCGCATGGTGGAAGAAGAACGTTCCGAATCTCCAATTGAGATCACAGATGACGGACTGATCTGTAAGTCTTCTAAGGTAATTCTGACCATTGAACTTCCGGAAACTTATGTGGGAAGTGAAAGTTATCTGTATTTAGAGGGAGTAAGATATTATCCGGAAAGCAGTATAAAATATAAAGAATATCTGTTAGGGGAGAATCCGACAAAATACAAGGAAAATACGTTCCGTTATAAATCCAGAAAAGATGCAGAAAACAGTGATCTGAAATCAAAGATTACTACAACATTTGGAAAAAATAAAAAATCTGTCTTAGTGTGGGGAAAAGGAAGTCAGTATGATACCGGTGAGAGGGATATTGTTTCTAATATGGGGTATCATGGGACAACTGCACAAACTTTTACATTGCAATTAGAAGGACGTGGAGAGTACCGGTTTTCGGATTTAAAAGTAATCGTACAACCGATGGATTCATATGGGGAAAATTATGTGAAGCTGCAGGAGTGCAGGTCAACGGATACACAGATAAATGGCAACTATGTGCAGGGGACTGTTGTAACCGGAACAGATCGGATGCTCTGCATTGCAATCCCGTATCAGAAGGGATGGAAAGCATGGGTAAATGGAAAAGAGACAAAAATTGTTAAAGCAAATGGCATGTATATGGCAATCCCCTTGAAAGCAGGTGGGAATGGAATCATATTACATTATACCATTCCGGGACTGAAAGAAGGGGCGATGGTAAGCGGTATAACAATTTTGAGTTTGGGAGTATTCGGTATAGTTCAGATATATCAAAAGAAGAGGAAAAAAGATGCGAGATAGATGTACAATGTTATGGAAAAAGATACAATATAGAGTGCCGTATGATATGAGTGACAGACGTTGGTTAATTGCTATGTATACAATGAGCTTTAGTATTTTGGCATTTTTTGTATTTGGTATTTTTTCTTATTATGGAAAAACACTGATTGGCGGAACGGACGGAATGTCACAGGTAGCTGCATTTATGCAATATAATGGGAAATATTACAGACAGCTTCTTGCAGGAATTTTGCAGGGAAATTTTGAGATTCCAATGTGGGATATGTCTATAGGACTGGGAATGAATGTAATGGAAGTATTGTATTTTCGTCCCATCTACATTCTTTGCAGTATGATATTTTATCACAATATTTCTATGGGAGTTATTGTATACGATATAATTTGCATGTATCTGATAGGATTGACTTTTGCGCTTTATTGTGAACATTTACACTGTCAGAAATGGACAACACTGATAGGGGCATTGATGTATACATTCAATGGTTATCTGCTTAATTATTGTCTGATGCAGCATACTTTTTTAGAATTGTTTTTCCTGTTGCCATTAACACTATGGGGAGTAGACCGTATTTATGCAAAGAAAAAGTATGGGATGTTTATGGGAACTGTATTCTATTTAGCATTGACAAACTTTTTAAATCTCTATACGGTATCTATTGTACTTGCAGTGTATTTAAGTGTAAAATATTGGGGATGTAAAAAAGAAAGAAGTCTGGGAGGTTTTTTACGTTATCTTTGGAAACCGATCCTTAGTTATGTGATATCAGTACTGCTTGCTGCAGTTAGCTTATTACCGAAGTTATACATGGCATTAACAAGCGGACGTGTTGGAAATAGTGAACTTGGGATTGGAATTCTGTACGAAGGAAGATATTATCTGAAACTGATACAGGGATTCATTGAACCTAAAGAAATTGGAATGCACGGATATTTAGGAATGCCGGGTATTGCTTTGATTGCCTTATTGGCATTATATTTAAGAAAAGGGTATGTTGGCGTAAAAAAACGATTACAAATAGAGGGAATCCTGTTAATGTTTGCAATGATATTTCCGATTGCAACTTATGTATTTAATGGGTTCTCCGGAATCAATCATCGCTGGTTCTTTATTATTAACTTTTATTTAGCAGTGGTAACTGCTACTATGTTACCCGGTGCTTTTTTATTACCAATACAGAAAAAAAGGGCATTAGCATGGGGAACATTGACGTATGTAACGCTTTATCTGCTGATTAGTGTCTGGCAGAAAAGCGATATCTATATTTCAATTGTTTTTATCGTATTCTATCTTATGCTGATCCTTTCTAAGGGAATCATGAAGTATTCTCTAAAGAAAGGGATGATATGCTCCATGGTCTGTATAGAACTTGCTGCATTGACATATCATTCTTACAGTCCCATGGAAAGTGGGATGATGAAACTGTTTCGAAATAGTAGTGATATTGATGAAAAAATTTCGATACAGTCTTCTGCGATGCTTAAAAATATAGACGATGATCATGTATATAGAACGAAGATCATGGCAGAAAACTATGAAAATAAAATGGAAGAAGCAAATGCAGGTCTTCGTACAGGAAGCTATACATTTGACGGATATTTCAGCTATACTTATGGAAGCATCATGGATGCGGTACAGGAGTGGCAGATAAATAAAGGATATGCACCTTTTAATATCATGGATTTTGACAGCCGAACAACGCTTTATATGTTAGGAGGCGTAAAATATATTGCCAAATATGCAGATGGCGAAGAGAAAGAACCATGGGGTTACGAAGTAATAAAAGAGGAAACCGTGATACAGGGAGGAGAGGAGAAAAAAGTACAATTATTGAGAAATAAATACGAGCTCCCATTGATTTATTCCTATGCAAAAATTATTCCGGAGACCGATTACAAAAAGATGGCATCGTATGAAAAAGAAGAAGCGATGTTACAGGGATTGGTCATAGATAAAAAGAAAAGTAGTGATTTAGCCACAGTTACACCTGAATTTGATGACACAGTCATTTTGGATACAAAGGAAATAAAAAGACAAATTCAGGAGCAAACAGGTGATACAGGATTAGTAGAGTTAACGACCAAAGGAATAGAAAACAAACAGTCATCTACAACACTGACATTTGAAATTCCGGAAAAATATAAAAATTCCGAATTGTATCTGTGTGTGAAGGGAATCCGATATATTCCAAAGAATCCTGGTGTTTATAAAGATGTATTGCTGGGAGATCAGAGCAGCCGGTATGATGAACGTGTATTTGATGAACGGTATAGGAATTATGGAAGAGCAAATCCAACGGCCATACTGAGGGTAAAGTATGGAAGTAATGTAAAGAAAAGTATGATCTGGGGGGCGAACAGCCAGTATGATACCGGAGCCAGGGATATAGAAATTAACATGGGCTATTATGATAAGTCCCAAAAGAAGTTTTATCTGACATTAGAGGCTTTGGGGGAGTATCAGTTTTCTGAAATAGAAGTAGTGACACATTCTATGGACAATGTGGAAAAATATTATTCAGAAAGAAAGAAATATGCTGCTGAAAAGGTTCAAATCCGTGGAAATCAGGTTACCGGTGAAATTAAAGTAAAAGATAAGAGTATGGCATGTATAGCAATTCCTTATCATAAAGGTTGGAGTGCTACCGTGAATGGAAAAAAAGTCAATATTGTCAAAGCGAATGGAATGTATATGGCGGTACCATTGGAAGTAGGGTATAATAAGATTGTATTATCTTATACGATCCCGGGATTAAAGTATGGAATGATGATTTCAGGATTGGCACTGGTTGTATTGATTTTTTGGGAAAAAATCCGAAAATACAAAAGGAAACAAGTTCGAAAATATAAAAGAAAAAAAGTGAGGAAAAAAGTACGATGAAAATTATAGTTACAGGAGGAGCAGGGTTTATCGGAGGCAATTTTGTCCACTATATGTTAGACAGACATCCGGAGGATGAGATTATCTGCGTAGATTGTCTGACTTATGCAGGAAATATGGAGACCTTAGCTTCCGTTATGGACAATCCGAAATTTCAGTTTGAAAAGTTGGATATTACAGACCGAGAAGGAACCTACGGATTATTTGAAAGAGAACATCCGGACATTGTTGTGAATTTTGCGGCAGAGAGTCATGTGGACCGCTCCATTGAGAATCCGGAAATCTTTTTAAAGACCAATATTTTAGGTACACAGGTCTTATTAGATGCCTGCCGTAAATATGGGATCAAAAGATATCATCAGGTATCTACCGATGAAGTCTATGGGGATCTGCCGTTAGACAGACCGGATTTGTTCTTTACCGAGGAGACACCGATACATACTTCCAGCCCGTATTCTGCATCAAAGGCAAGCGCAGATCTGCTGGTACAGGCATATGGCAGAACCTATAAGCTGCCAATCAGTATTTCAAGATGTTCAAATAACTATGGACCATATCATTTTCCGGAAAAACTCATACCGCTGATGATCGCGAATGCGTTAAATGATAAGCCACTTCCGGTCTATGGGGAAGGAATCAATGTCAGAGACTGGCTCTATGTTGAAGACCACTGTGCTGCGATCGATCTGATCATCCGCAATGGAAAAGAAGGCGAGGTCTATAACGTTGGCGGACATAATGAAATGCGAAATATTGACATTGTCAAACTGATCGTCAAGCATTTAGGAAAATCCGAGGATCTGATCACGTTTGTTACGGACCGGGCAGGACATGATATGAGATATGCGATTGACCCGACAAAGATCCATCATGATTTAGGATGGCTTCCGCAGACAAAGTTTGAGGATGGCATTCAAAAGACAATTGACTGGTATTTAAATAACCGTGAGTGGTGGGAAAATATCATTAGCGGAGAGTATCAGCAATATTATGAAAAAATGTATGGAAACAGATAGAATATTTTAGTAGAATAGAGCGAAAAACACAGGAGGAAATCTATATGAAGGGAATTATATTAGCAGGAGGTTCCGGTACAAGACTGTATCCGATTACAAAAGTAGTATCTAAGCAATTACTGCCGATTTATGACAAACCAATGATATATTATCCGTTATCAACGTTGATGTTAGCAGGTATCCGGGATATTTTGATCATATCAACGGTACATGATCTTCCGAATTTTCAGAAGTTGTTAGGTGATGGAAGCGATTATGGTATTCAATTGACCTATGCCGTGCAGGATGCACCAAATGGATTAGCGGAGGCATTTATCATTGGGGAACGTTTTGTAGGGAAAGATAATGTGGCATTGATCTTAGGAGATAATATTTTCCATGCGAGAAACTTTTCCAGTGTGCTGAAGGAAGCTGCAAATTTAGAGAGTGGAGCAGTTGTCTTTGGTTATCCGGTAAAGAACCCAAAACAGTTCGGGATCGTTGAATTTGACAAGGATGGAAAGGTTCTTTCCATCGAGGAAAAGCCGGAAAATCCAAAGTCTAATTTTGCAGTTCCGGGGTTGTATTTCTACGATAATAAGGTAATAGAGATCGCTAAAAATGTGAAGCCGTCGGCAAGAGGGGAACTTGAGATCACAGCCGTTAATAATGAGTATTTAAGACGTGGCGAACTCAAGGTAAGGGAGCTTGGTCGAGGCGTGGCATGGTTAGATACCGGTACATATGACGGAATGAAAGAAGCTACGGATTTTGTGGCAATTATGCAGAAACGTCAGGGATACTATGTATCCAGTATTGAAGAGATTGCATACCGCAGAGGTTATATCAATAAGCAGCAGTTATATCGCCTTGCAGAACCGCTTCGTAAGACAGAGTACGGACAGTATCTGTTAAGAGTACCGGAGGAAAAATAAATGAATACAGTTGTAGATATCGTAAGATCATGGGCGGCATCAGACAGTTCAGTTAATCCCACAAAAGAAATATTAGAGTGGGTAGAACAGAGAAATGCAACCGTAAAGGTTCGTATTGATAAGACTGATTTTGAAAAGGATGGTTTTTGGTACTACAATGAGGAGGAAGGCTGTATCTGTAACAGGAATCACAGCTTTTTTTCCGTTTGTGGATATCAAAGAATCGAAGAAGGAAAAGTCATAATAGAACAGCCGATCATTATCCAGAATGAGATTGGTTATTTGGGTATTTTGTGTAAAAAAATAGACGGGGTTCTTCATTTTCTTATGCAGGCAAAAATAGAACCGGGAAATATCAATAAAATACAGATATCCCCTACTATTCAGGCGACAAAGAGCAATTTTACACAAAAACACGGAGGAGCCAAGCCACCATATTTAGACTATTTTATGAATGCAGAACAGTATCATATTGTAGTAGATCAGATACAATCGGAACAGTCATCCAGATTTTATAAAAAGCGGAATCGAAATATTTTAGTAGAATTGGGAGAAGATGTAGAGGTTGAAGTACTGCCAAGTCATAAATGGATGACATTAGGGCAGATCAAAGAATTGATGAAAATCGATAATCTTGTCAATATGGACACACGGACCGTACTTTCCTGTATTCCATATTCCACAGAGCAGCTGACAGCTTCAGAAAAAGCAGAGATCCGCTCCAGCTTTAAAGATGAGGCATTATATTGTTCCATGTTTGAGCCGTCAAGAGAAAATTTGATTCCAATCTTATATCGTTATATCAACAATTATAAAATGTTTGCAGAGGGAGAAACGAGACTGGTACCCTTGCATGAGTTAAAAGACTGGGAATTTACAGAGAATGAGATTCACTGTAAGCATGATTATGATTTTAAAGTGGTTTACTGTGATATTGAAATGGAAGGCCGGGAAGTAAAACAGTGGACACAGCCATTGTTTGAAGCTATTGGAATTGCTGTCTTTGGATTGTTTACCTGTGTAGAGAATGGGGTAAGAAAGTTCTTAGTACATGCAAAACCGGAAGTGGGCTGTCATGATTTTATAGAATTAGGACCAACCGTGCAGATGGAGCCATCTAACAAGAGTAATCGAAAGAATGAACTAGAAGAGTTCTTTTTTACAAAGTTAGAAGAGCAGCAAGGTATTAAAAAGAATGTTTTATTATCAGAAGAGGGCGGACGATTCTATCATGAGCAGAATCAGAATGTCATCATTGAAGTTGAAAAAGAAGAAACCGGTGTATTGCCGGAGGGATACTTCTGGGTTGATTACGCAACCTTAAATCGGATGGTGCAGATTAATAACTGTCTGAATATACAGTTGCGGAACCTGTTGTCGTTGCTGGATATATAGTTATGTGGATGGAAAATATACAGTATAGGAAATAGAGAAAGGAACAATAAGATATGATAAAAATAGGAATACTGGGCTGTGCAGAAATTGCATTTCGCAGATTTTTGCCGGCATTGATGGAGAACAAGGAATTTGAATGTGTCTGTATTGCAGAGGAGTATGATAAATCGAAATTAGAGCAGTTTGAAAAAGAGTTTGGAATTAAGAGTGCAGAGAATTTTCAGGCAATCATTGAGGATGAAAATATTGATGCTGTTTATATTCCGTTGCCACCGGCGTTGCATTTTCCTTATGCAAAAGCAGCATTAGAACATGGAAAACATGTATTTGTGGAAAAACCGTCTACGATCAGTTATGAACAAACGAGTGAACTGGTAGAAATTGCAAAGCAGAGAAACCTTGTATTACAGGAAAATTATATGTTCCAATATCATGCACAGATTGCAGAAATCCGGAAATTGTTAAAAGAGGGCTTGATAGGGGATATCCGTCTGATGAAAGCTTCTTTTGGATTCCCTCTTCGTGCAGCAAATGATTTCCGATATAATAAAGCTTTAGGAGGCGGAGCACTTTTAGATGCAGCAGGCTATGTGACCAAATTGGCGAGACTGATGCTTGGAAGCACGGTGAAAGTAGATACGGCAACTTTGAATGGATTAGAAGGCTATGAAGTAGACATGTATGGAAGTGCAACATATTCAAATGAAGAGGGTGATGTACTTCAAGGTTCTTTTAGTATGGACAGTTATTACCAGTGTTGTTTAGAAGTATGGGGAAATAAGGGAAAGGCCTTTACCAACCGTATTTTTACGGCACCTCCGGGATATACACCAATCTTAGAGTTAGAGACAAACGAGGGAAAACAGCAGATTGAGTTGCCGGAAGACGCACATTTTGCACATTCTATTGAAAAATTTGCAGAGGCATTTGGAAATGACACATTGCGGATGAAAATGTATGAGGATTTATTGATCCAGGCACGGATGGTAGAAGATATTCGAATGATAAGCGGAAGTAGGAAATAAACATGAAAAAGAAAAAAATTGCTGCAGATTTTCTATACTGTGTAGGTGCTGTGGGAATGATGAATGCCGTATTGCAGTTGATCGTATATCCGGTAATTAATAATCGTGTGGGTGAAAATGAGTTTGGAAATATGTTATTTTTGCTGGGGATTTTAAATATTTTAGCACCTTCTTTTGGACAGGGAACGGCAAATGCACGGTTGGTTATGCCGGAGCGTGAAACATTAAAAAACAAAGAGTATATTTTAACATTAGGGATTTTTTCAATTATCTCGGCGGTGATATCAGGAATCGTGGGAGCAGCCAGAATTTCAACAGCAGTCGGAATTGTGATGTTTGTATATATCATTGTGATGTCCATTTATCGTATGTATGCATGTGTAGAATACCGGTTATCCCTGGAATTTAAAAGGCAGTTTGTATTTTACCTTGCGTTATCAATCGGATATATATTGGGATTACTGATATTTTGGAAAAGCGAACAATGGTATTGGGTATTTATTCTAGGTGAAACAATTGCTGTTTTATATGTTTTCTTAACAGGAAATGTGCTGCGTCATCAGAGTGAAAAAACAGAAGAACGTTTTAGCGAGGTCTTTAAAAGTGCATTTGTTTTATCTGCGTCCTACCTATTGACAAACATCCTGCTGAATCTGGATCGGTTTATTCTTGCATATATGATCGACAGTGAAGCAGTTTCACAATATTATGTTTTGTCTCTATTGGGAAAGACAATGGCAATTATCAGTGGACCGGTCAACAGTATCCTGATCGGGTACATTACCAAAGGAAACCAGAAGATTAAGACAAAGAGTTATCTGAAAGGTGTGGGATTGCTGGTGGGTTTTGGACTGCTTGCGCTGGTAGCATGCAGTATAGTGACCCCGATCTATATTAAAATTTTATATCCGAATTTATATGAGGCAGTTGTTGATCTAAATGTTCTTGTAAATGTAGCTCAGATATTTTATTTCCTGACAAATGTATTACTGGTCATTATCCTGACAATGTGTGAGATCAGATGGCAGTTTGTGATACAGGTTGTATATGCAGTTATATTTGTGGGATCAGCGATTGTATTGACGGCACAAAAGGGATTATTAGGATTTTCGATTGCTGCCTGCATATCCAGTATACTTTACTTCTTGTTGACGACAATCGTGGGATTCGTGTTTGCGAAAAAGAATGGAAATCGTCAGAAATAGGGCATAGATGCTAAACTTGGAAAAATCTTGACGAATAAAGATGCATTGTCTATAATAAAAGAATATGTAAGGATTTATTTGTTGGATATAAAATTAGGAGCGAAAGTATTATGAATAAAGTGATTAATGTGGTGCGTGCGTCATTACCTCCATTTGAAGAATATGTAGAAGAGATTTCTGATATATGGGAGAGCAGATGGCTGACACATACGGGACCAAAACATCAGCAGTTAGAAAAAGACCTCGAAAGTTTTTTGGATACTCCGAATGTGGAATTGTTCTCTAATGGTCATATGGCATTGGAATTGGCATTAAGAGTTTTAAAAGTAAAAGGAGAAGTAATCACTACTCCTTTTACTTTTGCGTCTACAACACAGGCAATTGCAGATGTGGGATTAACACCTGTATTTTGTGATATCAATGAAACAGATTACACAATGGATGTAGATAAGATCGAAGATTTGATCACAGAAAAAACAGAAGCAATTGTACCGGTTCATGTTTATGGAAATATTTGCGACTACAAAAAGATCGAAGAGATTGCTGAAAAACATCATTTGAAGGTGATCTATGATGCAGCACATGCATTTGGTGAAACAATCGATGGAAAAAATGTTGCAAATCTGGGTGATGTTTCTATGTTCAGTTTTCATGCAACAAAAGTATTTAACACGGTAGAAGGGGGAGGACTTACATTTGCGGATGACGCATTGTGTAAAGAGTTTGCGGCAATCCGCCAGTTTGGTATGTATGGAAAAGAGGATGCTGAGATGCTTGGCACAAATGCAAAAATGACAGAGTTTCATGCGGCAATGGGACTGTGTAATTTACGACATGTGTTAGAGGAAATCAATAAGCGTAAAATGGCGTATGAACGTTATATAGAACGTTTAACAGGAGTGGAAGGAATCTACATATGTCCGCAAAAGGAAAATGTTTCCTATAATTATGCATATTTTCCGGTTCGTTTTAACGAAGAGATTTTCGGAAAATCAAGAGATCAGATGGCAAATGAATTGATACAGAATGGAATTGTACCAAGGAAATATTTTTATCCGTTAACATCAGATTTTACAATTATAAAAGAGAAGTTTGTGGTTCAGGATACACCGATTGCTGGTAAAATTGCAGATGAGATTTTGACACTTCCATTATATGCAGGCTTATCAGAGGAAGAAGTAGATCGGATTTGTGATATCGTAATGAAATAGGATTGGAGAGAGAAAAGAAGATGAAAAAGATACTTTTGCTTGGTGGAGCTAACACACAGATTCCGTCTATTTTAACAGCAAAAAAGATGGGATATTATACGATTACCTGTGATTATCTTCCGGATAATCCGGGGCATAAGTTTGCAGATGAGTATCACAATGTTAGTACAACAGATAAAGAGGCAGTTCTTGCATTGGCAAAAGAACTTCAGATTGATGGAATTCTTGCGTATGCTACAGATGTTGCGGCAGCAACAGCAGCATATGTTTCAGAGGCAATGGGATTTCCGACCAGTCCTTATAAGTCAGTAGACATTTTGACGAACAAGGATAAATTCAGAGCATTTTTAGAGGAAAATGGTTTTTGTACTCCTCGTGCCAGAGGATACAGTTCTGTTGAGGAAGCAAAGAAGGACTTAGAGAATTTCAAATTTCCGGTTATGGTAAAACCGGTGGATTCAGCGGGCAGCAAGGGCGTAGCACGGATGGATGATGCAGGTCAGTTAGAAGAGCTGGTGGAAAATGCCCTTCAGTATTCCAGATGTAAACGTTTTATTATTGAGGAATATGTTGAAAAATACAGATATCAAATTGCAGGCGATGGATTTTCTGTTGATGGAAAATTAGTTTTTCGTTGTTTTGCAAATGAGCATTTTAGTAATAAGGCAGCAAGCCCATATGTTCCGATCGGAGAGAGTTTTCCATATGATATGCCAAAAGAGGTGCATGAGAAAGTACATGCAGAAATTCAGAGGCTGCTCACATTATTAGACATGAAAACACAGGCATATAATTTTGATATCCGTATCGATAAGGATTATAATGTTTATCTCATGGAAGTCGGACCGCGTAACGGCGGTAATATGATCGCACAGGTAATAGAGAAAGCAACAGGTATACCATTTGTTGAATATATGTTAAAAGCAGCTATGGGTGAAGACTGTTCAGAGCTGAAAATGGTAGAGCCGGAAGGATTTTGGTCCTGCTATATCTTACATACATTAAAAGAAGGCAATTTTAAAAGAATCCAATATACGGATGAGATAAAGAAGAATATTGTGGAAGAACATATACATGTAAAGGAAGGGGAGAAACTGATCCCATTTACAGGTTCTAATGGTACGGTTGGTGTCCTCATTTTAAGATATGATTCTATGGAAGAAATGCTTCATAAGATGGACAATATGTATGATTATATTACAGTAGAGGTTGAGTAATTCTAGAATTGAGGAAAAGTATGAAATCATTATTTTCAGTCGTAATCCCAATTTATGGGAATGAAAAGAATCTTCCTATTACAGTTCCGTATATTATAGAACATTTGGAGTTGTTTGAGAATTATCGGGTAGAGGTTATCATGGTAAATGACGGCTCACCGGACAACTCATGGGAAGTTATGAAGAAGTATCAAAGTGAGTACCCGGATTTAATAAAGATAGCATCATTGAGCAGAAATTTTGGACAAATGGCATGTATCCATGCAGGAATGGATTTAGCAAAAGGAGATGTCATTGGAGTGATTTCGGCAGATATGCAGGAACCGTTTGAACTTTTTGCAGATATGCTGAAAGAGTGGGAAAAAGGATATAAAATTGTTGCAGGAGTTCGCTCAGGGAGAGATGAAAAAGGCATATATGCAACATGTGCATCCGCGTTCCATAACTTTATAAAGAAACATTTAAATCCTAATTATCCAGAAGGCGGTTCGGATTTCTTTCTTATGGATCGTTCCGTTGTAAGTGAGTATTTAAAGATTGATGTGCAATATACGGGCGGTCTGCTCATTAGATACTGGATGGGATATGAGCAGAAAGAAATTCCCTATGTGCGTAAGAAAAGAGAAGTTGGAAAATCAGGTTTTGGTTTTTTACGAAAGATTGGTATTGCAATGGAATTGATCGTTAGTAATTCCATTATACTGTTGAGAAAGCTATTAGCACTGGCAGTTATATTTGTCATTGCAGGTGGGGTATTAAGTATTATTTTAGCGATCAGAGGTCAGGCATTAGGGTTGATCCTATCATTTATGTTGCTTATGACGGGAATATTGTTGATAGGAAATTGCATCCTGGGCGAATATCTTTGGCGGAATTATGAGCTTTCTAAAGGAAGACCGCGTTATTTGCTGGATGAAGTGATTGATGAAATGCCGAAAAATGTGGAAGGAATATAACATGTTGGAATTGGAAGGAAAAAGATTATTAGTATTAGGCGGTACTGTCTCTACATACGATGTTGTATCTCATGCAAAGGAGTTGGGGGCTTATGTCATTGTTACGGATTATTTAGATGGTGGTGTGTCTAAGGAAATAGCAGATGAATCATATACAATTAGTACATCTGACTTAGATGCATTAGAGCAACTGGTTATCTCAAAACAGATTGATGGTATTTTTACAGGTTGCAGCGAGGTTAATATAAGATTTGTACAGGAACTTTGTGCACGCATGAAAATGCCGTTTTATGCGACACCGGAGCAGTTTGCAGTGTCAATGAATAAAAAGAGATTTAAAGAACAATGCAGAAAATGTGGTATTTCGGTTGCAGAGGAATATTTGGCACAAAACAAAGAAGATCTGGATAAAATCCGGGAATATCCTGTTATCATCAAACCGACAGACGGCTATGCAAGCAGAGGTATTTCCATATGTAATGACGTAGAAGAACTGAGAGAAGCATTTGAACATGCATTGCAATATTCTAAAACAGGAGAGGTTGTTGTAGAAAAATATATTCAGGGTTATGATGATATTTGTATGTATTATACAATACAGGATGGTAATGTGACATTATCTGCAATGACAGATCGTGATGTGAATACGCAACAGGAGGGGAAAGCACCACAGCCAAATGCATTGCTGTTCCCGTCCAGACATTTGGATTCCTACATGAAAAATCTGCATGAAAATGTAAAAGAATTTGCAAGATCTTTGCAGATGCAGAATGGAACAATGTTCATTCAGGCTTTTGTAAAAGGAGACGAGTTCATTGTTTTTGAAATGGGATATCGTCTGTGCGGTGCAAATGAATATGTGATCGTTTCAAAAGAAAATGAGATCAATACCCTGGATATGTATATTCAGATGGCACTTACGGGAAAATTCCAGGGTTGGGACAACACAAAATATGATAATCCATATTTTAAAAACAAATATTGTATTTTAATTCCATTGTTGAAATCAGGTAAGATAGCGTCATGTTCCTGTCTGGATACGATCCGGGAAATGCCGGAAGTAATCCATGTGGTACAATTTTATCAGGATGGTGAAGTGGTACCAGAAGAAACAATGGGTTCTCTGGTACAATCTTTAGCCAGAATTTATGTATACGCAGAGAACACGGAAAAATTGAAACAGGCAATCCATAAGGTGCAGGCTTGTTTGCATGTAGAAGATACGGATGGTAATCCTATGCTGTTACAGGGATTTGATGTAGATAGTTATAATTGGAATGATTAGGGAGAGGAACGATGAACTATTTTACAAACGACGACATTATGCGCCTGGAGAGTAAAGCGGCAAAAATAAGAAAAGAAGTTGTGAAGATGCTTTGTATGGCAAAAATGGGACATCCGGGTGGTTCGCTTTCAGAAGTAGAAATACTTACAACGTTATATTATCATATTCTCAACATAGACCCGAAGAACCCAACGGATCCACATCGCGACCGCTTTGTATTATCCAAAGGACATGGAAGTCCGACATTGTATACGATTCTTGCTGATCTGGGTTATTTTGATAAGAAAGAGTTAGAGACATTCCGACAGTTCGGCTCTTTATGTACAAGCTATCCGGATATGCGGACTCCTGGAATTGATATGGTGTCAGGTTCTCTTGGCAATGGACTTTCTACTGGAATTGGTATGGCACTGAATGCAAAGCGTAAAAAAGATACATATGATACCTATGTGGTACTGGGAGACGGAGAATTGCAGGAAGGTCTGGTATGGGAAGCAGCTATGGCAGCATCTTATCACAGACTGAGTAATCTGACAGCTATTGTAGATTGCAATGGACTGCAGATCAACGGTTGGGTCAATGATGTTATGACAATCGAACCATTGGCAGATAAATGGAAATCATTTGGCTGGTCAGTGATAGAAATTGACGGTCATGATATCAGAGAACTTTTAGTGGCATTTCATAGGGCAAAACAGATGAGAAATCCTACAGCGATCATAGCCTATACCGTAAAAGGCAAGGGGGTTGAATTTATGGAGGACGTTGCTTATTGGCACAGTCTTACACCAAATGCCGATCAGCCGATTGAGAAAATGCAAAAATACTTAGAAAGGGGTATCCTGTAGTATGATGCTGCCTACGAGAATTGTTTTTGGAAATGAGATTATAGAAATTGCAAAAGAGAATGAAGATTTTGTTGTTTTTAATGCAGATACAAAGACATGTCATTTAGAACATTTTGAGGAAAGTTTCCCGAATAGAGCTTATTCATTTGGAATTGCCGAACAAAATTTATTAGGAGCGGCAGCCGGTATGGCAAGCTGTGGAACAAAGGTCATAGTAGCAACTTATAGTGTGTTTTTATGCTTGCGCGCATGTGAACAGGTAAGAACCTATGTCTGCCAACCGCAATTTGATGTCATGATGCTTGGAACACATGCAGGTCTTTTGACAGGAACCGAGGGAGCGTCACACATAGCGGTAGAGGACTTAAGCATCATGCGTGCAATTCCGAACCTTACGATTATAGAACCTTCAGATGCAGTGTCTGCAAGAATTATGGCACGGGAGGCAATTAAATTTAAAGGACCTCTTTATGTAAGACTTCATTTTGCACCGGTGCCTGATGTGCATCAGGAAGAGGATTATCATTTTACAATAGGAAAAGCAAATGTAATGCGAAATGAAACAAATGCACAGGTAACATTCTTAGTAACGGGAATTTTATTAGGAAAGGTACTTGAAGCAGCAGAGCATTTACAGGAAGAGGGAATTGCAGCAGATGTTATAGAGTTTAATACGATCAAACCTTTGGATGAAGAGAGTATTATAGCAGCAGCTAAAAAGACAGGAGCCTTAGTTACCGTTGAGGACAATACCATTTTAGGTGGTTTTGGAGCAGCTGTGACAGAGGTACTTTCAGAGACAATCCCAACACCTGTAAAACGAATTGGAATATTGGACTCATTCGGAGAGTCCGGTGCACCGGAGGAATTATATCGAAAGAATAAGATGACGGTAGAAGATATGATGGAAGCTGCACGAATGGTGATCGCATTAAAGAAGGAACGTAGTTAGATATGAAACTTGGATTCTTAGGACTTGGCATGATGGGAATGCCGATTGTGGAAAATATCTTAGCAAAAGGAGAATCGGAATTATACTTTTTTGCACGCAGAGCGGAAGTTATCCAAAAAACAAATGCCTTGGGTGGAAAACAGGTAAAGTCGCTGAAAGAGTTAGGAAAAACATGTGACATCATTTTTGTATTGCTGGGAAATGGAGAGCAGTGCGTGGACTGTATTCTTGGAGACAATGGCATCTTATCAGAAATGGAACATGGAATGATCGTGATTTCCTCTACAATCGGTGTAAGGTTTATGGAGCATATCTATAAAAGTTGCAACGAAAAGGGAATCCATCTTATAGATGCACCTATTAGTGGTGGTACAGCAAAAGCCTCCAAGGGCACATTGACAATGATGCTTTCAGGCGAGGAAGACGCAATAGCAGTGCTAAGACCATATCTTCAAGTCTTTTGCGAAAATTTATATGTAGTCGGGAATACGCCGGGAGATGCACAGAAGGTTAAACTATTGAATCAGTTATTAGTCGGCATCCATATGCAGGCAACAGCCGAGGCGTTTACCGTTGCAAAAAACATTGGCGTAGATTTAAAGATGGTATATGATGTGATATGTAAAAGTGCCGGTGCATCTAAAATGTTTGAAACAAGATTTTTAAGTTTAATGGAAGAAGATTACCATGTCAGAGGAAGTGTGGATATTATTAAGAAAGACCTTTCATTATGTGAGGAAATGGCAGATACTCCGTTAGTATTGGGAAAAGCAGCAAAAGAAATATTTGAAAACACTTCTGAAAAATATGATGGAAATGAAGATATGTGTGCGATAGTAAAAATGTATGAATCATAGATAGTTGTGTAGAAAAGTTTAAAGTATCATGGATGGGGAAAGAAGGCGTATTGCAAAGCATTTGCACTACGCCTTCTTTTTACGGTAATTTCTTACAAATTTCTTAATAATATTTACTTTTTATGTAAAAAAAAGTAAAATATAGCATAAGAGATTTTAAAGCTTATAAAGGAGAAGTGGAAAATGCGAATGAAGAGATTTTTAGCAGGATTTCTGTGTCTTTGCATGGTTGGAACCATGGACATGCCTTATGTGCAGGCAGCAGCCGTGGCAGCCAAATCAGAGCCTGTTGCACAGGAAAGCGCAAAACAGGATGCTGAGGATGCAAAGCCGAGTGAAGATGTGGAAAACCAGGACAATGACCAGCGATCAGAAGCTGCAAAACAAACAGAGGTTGTCACAGACACCCAGGCAGCAGAACAGGCAGAGAGTGCAGGAAGCACAGAGAACAAGACAGAGCAGACTGCACTGTTGAATTATGCACTCATCGATCAGCCGACAGTTGAGATGCCGGGAACACAGAACGTACTTTTAAGTATCGGAGATGAGCATACAGTCATCGAAAAGGCAGTGTTGGATTATGTCAACGAGACAACAGGAAAGGCATATCAGGTACAGGCAGCTACGATCAGTCAGGATGCGATGCTGTTTACGATGGAGTTTCCGGAAGGTTCCGAGGCAGGAGCTTACCGTCTGGTAGGAGTAACCTATCAGATCAATGGAACAGAGCAGACCTTACTGTTTCAGGATGCCGGAATGGATATGCGTTTTGGTGTTAATACAACAGTAGAAAACAATCCGGACAGCGTAGTAGTCGAAGAGCCATCAGCCAATGTGGATGTAGTGACCATGGATGAGAATGGAAATACAGAGTCAGCAGAGAGCATCGGAGATGCAATTCAGAATGCACAGTTAGAGACACCTGCAACCAACAGCAGTGATGAGGTTGCAGCAATGGGTGCAGGAAAAAATATTGTAGTAGTATTAGATCCGGGACATGATGATACACATGCCGGAGCAAGAAGAAACGGTTTAGAAGAAGAAGACTTAACATTAAAAATTGCTCAGTACTGTAAAGCAGAGCTCAGTCAGTATCAGGGAGTAACCGTATACATGACGCGTGAGAGCGGTGCCTGTGCAAATGGTGGTGGAGCCGTTACTTCTACAGAATGTAATGCAAAAAGAGTAGAGTATGCACAGAGTGTTGGAGCAAATGTCTATGTCAGCATGCACATCAATGCAGGTGGCGGAAATGGTGCGGAAATTTTCTACCCGAACCAGAATTACCGTTCAGATCTTGGAACAACAGGACATGATCTTGCACAGCAGATCTTAAATAAGATTTTAGAACTTGGAATCGGTGAGCATGGTCAGGGATTAAAGATTCGTAATTCCGAAGACAATACACTTTATCCGGATGGAAGCCTTGCAGATTATTTAGGTGTCATCAGAAGAAGTAAATTAGCTGGAATACCGGCAATTTTAATTGAGCATGCATACATAGATACTTCAGATGCAAACTATCTGAACAGTGATGAGAAATTACGGAGATTCGGTGTTGCAGATGCAACCGGAATCGCGAACTATTATGGACTTAGCAAAAATACGACAACACCGGTTATTACAAGCATACGTCCAAAAGGAGCAAACGTGCTTCGGATCAACTGGCGTGCCAATGATTCACAGGGATATGAAGTATACCGAAGCACACGTCAGGATGGCGGGTACAAGAAAGTGGCAACCGTAACCGGTAAGACATATTCAGACCCGAACCGTATTGAAGGAAAGACCTATTATTATAAAGTCCGTTCTATTTTAGCGGCAAATCAGTATAGTAACTACAGTGACGTGAAAACCGGAGTGCCGTTAGGAAACGTCAAAGCATTATATGTAAAATCCAGAACTTCCGGAGGCGTTACGGTAAAATGGGAAAAAGCAGCTGGTGCAACAAAGTATACTGTAACGAGAAAACAGTCCGGAGCAGCAAGCTATCAGCAGATCGGAACAACAGGGGATAAAGATTACTTTGTAGATACAACTGCACAAGCAGGAGTGAAGTATTCCTATAAAATAAAACCGGTGAATGCACTGGGATATGGCGGATATGGCAATGCAGTATCCGGTGTCTCCATGAAACAGCCAACCATCAGTTATGTAAAATCCGTAAAAGCAGGACAACTGAAAGTGGCATGGAAGTCTGTGACAGGTGCAGGATATTATCAGGTATACCGCAGTACAAGCAAAAACGGCACTTATAAGAAAATAAAAGAAACAACATCGTTATCCTATACAGATAAAAATCGTACAGAGGGTAAGAAATATTATTATAAAGTCCGTGCAGTGAAGAAAGTAGCAGATAAAGTTTACAGTTATAGTACCTACAGCAGTCAGAAGAGTGCAAGAAATTTAAAGACACCCGTGATTAGTTCCGTGACATCCTATAGCGGAGAAAAGCTGAAAGTAAAATGGGGCAAGGTAACTGGTGCAAGCTATTATCAGCTCTATCGCAGTACCTCTAAGAATGGTACCTACAGCTATGTTGCTACCGTAAAGGGAAAAGAATATACTGACAGTTCTCTTAAGACAGGAAAAAGCTATTATTATAAGGTGCGTGCAGTGAATAAGACAGGACGTGTAAAAGGATACAGCTCCTACTCAAAGGTAGTATCCGGAAGTACACTTCAGACTGCATCCATTAATAAGGTGTATTCTTACACCAGTACACAGATAAAATTACAGATAAAAACCGTAAAAGGTGCATCCGGTTATCAGATATACCGTAGCACATCTAAAAATGGTAACTATCAGAAAGTGGCAGAGACATCCTCTGCCACTTATCTGGATAAGAAGCGTTCTGCCGGAAAGACTTACTATTATAAGGTTCGGGCAATAAAAAAGCAGAAGAGCGGAACAGGATATGGTTCCTTTTCAGGAATTAAGTCCTGTCGTGCATTAAAGAAATCAGGTATTACTTCTGTTCGTTCTGCTTCCAGTACCAAGTTAGAGATTCAGTGGAATGCAGTGAACGGAGCAAATCGATACGAACTTTACCGGAGTACGAAAAAGAACGGTTCCTATAAAAAAATCAAAAGTACATCGGCAACCAGCTATACAGATACCAATCGTACCGAGGGAAAAACCTACTATTACAAAGTGCGCGCTTATCAGTTATCAGGTACAGTAAGCGGCAAAAGTTCTCTAAGCAGTGTGAAGTCAGGAAAAACCTTAAAGAAGGTTCAGGGTGCAATGGCAGTCATAGAAGGCGATAAAGCACTCGTAAGATGGTGTGGTGTCAGCGGAGCAACACAGTATCAGATTAAAAGAAGTACCGCAAAAAACAGTGGTTATCAGGTTGTGGCAACCGTAAGCGGAACACAATACAGGGATAGTAAGGTATCTTCCGTAGGAACAACCTATTACTATCAGATCCGTGCGATCAAGACATCGGGAAATGGTAAAAACTATGGTTCCTATTCCGACGTAGCAACTTTGAGTATGGGTTATAAGATCATGGGAGCCTCTACCGTAAATGCAGCACAGATGGCAGCATATTACCGTAGCTCAGGAAAAACATTCCCGGCAGACATCTATGCTTCTAAAGGGGCAGCCAATATTGATGAATTTTGTAAGATCGTCGTGGAAGAAGCAACCGCCGAAGGAGTGCGTGCCGAAGTACTGTTTGCACAGATCTGCTTAGAAACAGGATTTTTACAGTTTGGTGGCGATGTGCAGGCAACACAGTGTAACTTTGGAGGACTTGGAGCAACCGGTGGCGGAGTTGCAGGAAATGTATTTCCGGATGTAAGAACAGGAATCCGTGCGCAGGTACAGCACCTGAAGGCCTATGCAAGCACAGAACCGTTAAAACAGACTTGTGTGGATGAGCGTTTTAAATATGTAGCAAGAGGCTGTGCACCGTATGTAGAGTGGTTGGGAATTCCGGATAATCCAACAGGAAAAGGCTGGGCAGCAGCTCAGGGTTACGGATACAACCTGCTTAGAATAATAGGACTCATGAAAAAATATTAAACAGACAAGGGGCCGTATATGATAAAAAGGATTTCAGCAGTATTTTTAATAACAGCCATGATCATTGGATTGTGTCCCCAGACTGTTTATGCTGAGAACGAAACAGGACAGGCAGAGAACAGTCAACAGACAGCAGAACAGGGAGAGGGGTATCATTTTGTGGACTTGGAGCTGCCAAAGACAGCCGGAACACAGTCAAAAGCAGGAGTACGGGCATATGGTGCCGGCATTCCTGAAAAGTATGATGCCAGAAGCCTGATCGGAACTGTCAGAAAACAGGGCGGTTATCAGACCTGCTGGTCCTTTGCGGCTTTAGCATCGGCAGAAGCATCCTTAATTACAAAAGGCTATGCTACCAATGCATTAGATTTATCAGAATATCAGCTTGCATACTTTTTCTATCACCATGTGACAGACCCGCTTGGAAATACAGAAGGTGATGCAACAAGGCCATTGACAAAAGATTTTGCAAATCAGGGCGGTAATTCCATGTTTACCACCTGGGCACTTGCCGGCTGGCAGGGAGCAGCTTTAGAAAGTGCGCTGCCATATGATACGTTAAGTACAACGGCACAGTTACCGGATTCACTGGCATATGGACAGGATTGGGCACATATGCAGAATGCATACTGGATCAGTTCGAGTGATATGGAATCCATCAAACAGATGGTCATGCAATATGGGGCAGTAAATATCGGATATCAGGAAAGTGGCGGCTATCGAAACGCAACCTATAATTCATATTATAATCCAAGTGTAACAGGCAGCGGTCATGCAGTCACCATTGTCGGCTGGGATGATGCCTTTTCAAAAGAACATTTCAATCAGACCCCCAAAGAGGACGGTGCATGGCTGATCCGCAACAGTTGGGGAACTGATTCGGGAGAAAACGGATATTTCTGGATGTCCTATGAAGATGCATCCATATCTTCTCAGGCATTTGTATTTGATTTTGAAAGAGCGGATAATTACAGTTATAATTATCAGTATGATGGTGGAAACGGAATCTCAAGGATCAAGATCAATAACAATGGCATGGCGGGTGACATATTCAAAGTTTATGGAAGCTCACCACAGATACTTTCGGCAGTATCGTTAGGAATATATGATACCAATGTAAAATACAAATTATCCATATATAAAGACCCGGATGCAGGCAATCCGACCAGCGGCACACTTGCAGCAACTCAGAGCGGAACAATGCCGGGATATGCAGGATATTATACGATTCCATTAGAAAAACAGATTATTTTATATCCGGGACATACTTTTTCCGTGGTATATCAGTTAGAAAATCCGTCGGGAAATGAAGTGACGATTTTTGTAGACACTTCTTATACAAATGGCGGCTGGATTTCCTTTAAGAGCAGTACGGCAGCAGGACAGAGCCTGCTCAAAATGAGCAGCACATCCGGCTGGTATGACCTGCATACAAACACAACTCCGATGTGTGCAAGGATCAAGGCATTTACAAAGACCACTGCCTGCCTGCATACGGATCAGGAAACTTCCGTTACAAAGGCAGATGCATCGAAGGGCACGGATGGAAGCATCACCACCAAATGTAAGGATTGTAATATCACTTTGAGTAAGAGCAACATTTCAGCACCGAATAAGATCGTATTAGGAAATGACTCCTATACCTATGATGGAAAAACGAAAGAACCATCGGTAAAGGTATATGATAAAACCGGAAAAGTGATTTCGGCGGCAAATTATACGATAAGCCGGAGTTCCGGCAGAAAAGAGCCGGGAACCTATACCGTAAAAGTGACATTTAAAGGAAATTACAGTGGCACTTTGAGTTCCTCTTTTAAGATTCAATTAGGTAAGGTAAAGGGGTTAAAAAATGGTACATTAAAAACAGATTCCGTTCAGATCAAGTGGAACAAACTGACCGGAGCAACGAATTATCAGATATACCGATATGATTCCGCAAAGAAAAAATATGTCAAACTTAAGACAGTATCATCCGGTAAGAGTTCTTATACCGATAAAAAACGTGAGGCGGCAAGGGCATATAAGTATAAAATCCGTGCATACCGGAGTACAGGAGGTAAGACCTCATACAGCAGCTATTCGGATGTCCTTTATACGGCAGCAAAGCCGAAAAAAGTCAGTGCTCTGACTGCAAAAAAGAAAACAAAAAACAGTGTAAAGCTGACATGGAAAAAGACAACGCGGGCAGACGGATATCAGATATATCGTTATAATTCCACAAAAAAGAAGTGGGAAAAGGTAACGACCATCAAAAAAGGTACTACGGTAACTTATACGAATAAGAAACTGAAATCTAAGAAAACTTATCAATATAAAGTCCGTGCATACAGACAGAATGGCAATACAACGGCTTACGGTTCTTATTCTGACATTTTAAAGGTCAGGACAAAGTAAGGAACTGTTAGACATTACCAATATTTTGTGTTACAATTAATTAGTTATTATGAACACACTAGGTAAAATAGATAAAAATAGTAATGTGAGGAAAATAATATGAAGATTGCAGTAGCAGGAACAGGATATGTGGGATTGTCAATTTCCGTATTACTGGCACAGCATAATGATGTATATGCCGTAGATATTATACCGGAAAAAGTGGCAATGATTAATAATAAGAAGTCTCCGATCGTAGACAAGGAGATTGAAGAATATTTAGCGGAAAAAGAACTTTCCCTGACAGCAACCCTGGATGCAAAAGAAGCGTATACAGATGCAGAGTTTGTAGTGATAGCAACACCGACAAATTATGATGAGAAGAAAAATTATTTTGATACCAGTTCCGTAGAGCAGGTCATTGAAACCGTTATGGACATCAATCCAAATGCGATCATGGTCATCAAATCTACAGTTCCGGTAGGATATACAAAAAATGTGCGTGCAAAATTCAACTGTGAGAACATCATTTTTGCACCGGAATTTTTAAGAGAAGGACGGGCACTTTATGACAACCTTTATCCGTCCAGAATTATTGTGGGTGCACCACAGGATGATGAAAGACTCTGTAAGGCAGCAGGAAAATTCGCAGATTTAATCGCAGAAGGTGCGATCAAAAAAGACATTCCGATGCTGTTTACGGATACGACAGAGGCAGAGGCGGTAAAATTATTTGCGAATACTTATTTAGCACTGCGCGTAAGCTTTTTCAATGAGTTAGATACTTATGCAGAGGTGCATGGTCTCAATACCAAACAGATCATTGACGGTGTGGGACTTGACCCAAGAATCGGTTCTCATTACAACAATCCGTCCTTTGGTTACGGTGGATACTGTCTGCCAAAAGACACCAAACAGTTATTGGCAAATTATCAGGACGTGCCGGAGAACATCATTGAGGCGATCGTAGATGCCAACCGTACCAGAAAAGATTTTGTGGCAGAGAGAATTTTAGAAAAAGCAGGATTTCCGGAAAAATCCGATGTCAAAGTCGGTGTATACCGTCTGACCATGAAATCCAATTCCGACAACTTCCGTCAGTCATCCATACAGGGTGTTATGAAACGTATCAAAGCAAAAGGTGTAGAAGTTGTAGTATACGAGCCGACACTGAACGAAGAGAAATTCTACGGAAGCCGTGTGACACATGATTTAGATGCATTTAAGCAGGAATGTGATGTCATCGTGGCAAACCGTTTTACAGATGAGTTAGAAGATGTATTTGAAAAAGTCTACACCAGAGACTTATATATGAGAGATTAAAAGGAGAAATGGAGAAGAATTATGTCGACCAGCGTGGTGTTATTGGCGTATAAAGAAGCCGAGAATCTGAAAATTTTATTGCCACAGATTCATAAAGTGATGGAGAAATTAAAGGACGATTACGAAGTCATAGTAATTGATTCTGCGAAACCATTAGACAACACCAAGGAGGTATGTGAGAAAAATAATACTCTGTATTATCCGCAGGAAGAGCCGGGATATGCAGGAGCGTTCCGTACCGGTATCAAGTATGTAACCAAAAAACGAATGTTAGTATTAGATGCCGATGGTTCTCACAATCCGAAAAATATTGCAGATATCAGCAGAATGTTTGATAGAGGAGGTTATGACATTGTCATAGGTTCGAGATATACGAAAGGCGGAGTGTCCAATGACTCAAAGACTTCCTATATCATGTCAAAGATTCTCAATACGACCATGCGTCTTTGTCTGGGAATCCGGGCAAAAGACATTTCCACAAGTTACCGGATGTATGATGCAAAGCAGATCAAAGCGGTAACACTGACACGCAATAATTACGATGTGCTGCAGGAGGTTATCCTGCGGATGAAGATCAATAAGCGTGAGCAGGGAAAGAAATTAAATATAGGCGAGACACCGATCACATTTAACAAGCGGATGTACGGGGAATCCAAACGTCAGCTTTTGAAATTTATCAGAGGTTATATCGTTACGTTGTTTATGCTGATCCGCATAAATCTGGTATCCTTATTAAAAAGATCAAAAAAGAAATAATTCTAAAAATACAAACAGGAGGACTGATGCATGAAAAAGACAGCCTTGATCATGGCAGGAGGAAGAGGAGAACGTTTCTGGCCAAGAAGCAGAAAGCACATGCCGAAACAGTTTTTATCTCTGACAGATGATGGAAAGACAATGATACAGCTTACGGTAGAGAGAATCCGTCCGCTGGTAGAATTAGAAGATATCTATATTGCAACAAACAAAGATTACAAACCGCTCGTATTAGAACAGCTTCCGGGAATTCCGGAGGAGAACATCCTCTGCGAACCGATCGGAAGAAATACGGCACCTTGTATCGGTTTAGGAGCAATACACATAGCAAAAAAATATGAGGATGCACTGATGATGGTATTGCCATCAGACCATCTGATCAAATACAATACCATGTTTGTCAACACACTGTCTGAAGGTTGCGCAGTAGCAGAAAAGGGTGCCAATCTGGTAACGATCGGAATTACCCCGGACTATCCGGAGACCGGTTACGGCTACATCAAGTTCAATTCTGATAAAACAGACGGTCAGGCATATGAAGTAGAACGCTTTGTAGAAAAACCGAGTTTAGAGGTTGCAAAAGAATACTTAGCAACAGAGGAATACCTCTGGAACAGTGGAATGTTTGTCTGGAAGATCTCCACGATCTTGGATAATCTGAAAAAATATATGGGTTCTACCTATGAGGGACTGATGAAGATCAAAGATGCCATCGGAACACCGGAAGAAGATATTGTACTTGAAAATATTTTCCCGACTTTCCAGTCAGAGTCCATCGACTATGGCATTATGGAAAAGGCATCCAATATCTATATTCTGCCGGGAGTGTTCGGATGGGACGATGTCGGCTCCTGGTTAGCGGTTGGAAGAATCAAAAAATCCAACGAAAACGGAAATGTAGTAAATGGTAATATTATTACCATAAACAGTAAGAATAATATTATAGAGGGAAGTCAGAAGCTGATCGCCACGGTTGGAATCGAAGACCTGATCATCGTAGATACAGAGGATGCAACCCTGATCTGCAACAAAAACAGTGCCGGAGATATCAAAAAGGTACTCGAAAACTTAAAGATCTGCAATCGTGATGAGTATATCTAAATACGAAAAGTAAAAAGCTTCAAAGGAAGAAAAATAAGGAGAATAAACATGAAAAACGCATTAATTACAGGAATCACAGGACAGGATGGTTCATACTTAGCAGAACTGTTATTAGAAAAGGGCTACAATGTATACGGCATCATGAGAAGAAAGAGTGTCGTAGATTACGGAAATGTAGACCATATCAAAGATAAGATCAACTTTATCTATGCAGATATGACAGACCCGATCTCATTGATTTCTGCAATGAAGATTTCTCAGGCAGATGAAGTATACAACTTAGCAGCGCAGTCATTTGTTGCGACTTCCTGGGATACACCGATCGGAACAGCAGAGATTGATGCATTAGGTGTTACCAATATGTTAGAAGCGATCCGTACCGTAAAACCAAGCTGCCGTTTCTATCAGGCATCTACTTCCGAAATGTTTGGAAAAGTACAGGAGATCCCACAGAAAGAGACCACACCGTTCTATCCGAGAAGTCCATACGGAGTAGCAAAACTTTACGGACACTGGATCACAAAGAACTATCGTGAAAGCTACGGACTGTATGCATGCAGCGGAATCTTATTCAATCACGAGAGTGAGAGAAGAGGAAAAGAGTTTGTAACCCGTAAGATCACAGATGCAGTAGCAAGAATTAAGCATGGTGTACAGGATCATTTAGAGCTTGGAAACATGGATGCAAAGCGTGACTGGGGTCATTCAAAAGATTACGTCAGAGCAATGTGGTTAATGCTTCAGCAGGAAGAGGCAGATGATTATGTGATCGCAACCAACGAGACACGAACCGTCCGTGAATTTGTAGAGACAGCATTTGCACAGGCAGGAATCGAGATCGCATGGGAAGGAAGCGGCGTAGACGAGATCGGAAAAGACAAAGCAACCGGAAAAGTTTTAGTCAAAGTAAATCCAAAATTCTTCCGTCCGGCAGAGGTAGAGCTTTTGATCGGAGATCCGAAAAAAGCAGAGACAACACTTGGCTGGAAACGTGAGATCGCATTTCCGGAATTAGTAGAGCGTATGGTAAAGAACGATATGGCTCTTGTAGAAGAAGAAATTAAAATCCAGAATATTTAATAGGGACGAAAATATGAAAGCATTGATTATAGGTGGAGCAGGCTTTGTAGGTGCGTACCTGATGCGTTATTTAAAAGAAGAACTTCATATGGAAGTTACGGTTACAAAGATGCCGCAGGAGCAGATAGAGGCAGAGAATGTCAAAGTATGTGATCTGGACATTTTAAAAAAAGATGACATTACCGGGCTTTTTAAGGCAGAACAGCCGGACTGGATCTTTCACTTAGCAGCCCAGAGCTCCGTTAGTGTTTCCTGGAAGAATCCGGCGCTGACGATCGACGTAAACGTCAAGGGCGGCTCGAATGTATTAGAAGCATTTCGGGAATCCGGTATCAAAGCAAGAATGTTACTGATCGGTTCCGGTGAGGAATACGGACACATTCTGCCACAGGAGACACCGATCAAAGAAGATAACTGCAGCAGACCGGGCAACATCTATGCGGCAACGAAAGCATGCCAGAATATGCTTGGAAAAATCTATGCAGATGCTTACGGATTAGATGTCATGATGGTACGGGCGTTCAATCATATCGGACCGAACCAGACACCGATGTTTGTTGTGGCAGATTTTTGTCAGCAGGCAGCAGAGATTGAAGCAGGAAAAAGAGAAGCAGTCATGCGTGTGGGAAATCTGAGTGCGAAGAGAGATTTTACGGATGTCAGAGATGTGATCCGTGCCTATGCACTGATCATGGAGCATGGAAAAGCCGGTGAGACATATAATGTCGGAAGCGGACATGCTGTTTCTATCCAGGAGATTTTAGACACGATCGTATCTTTTTCCAAAGCCGATATCAAAGTAGAGGTAGACCCGGCAAAATTGCGACCGGTCGATGTGCCGATCATAGAGGCAGACATCCGGAAGCTGGTGGAGTGTACCGGCTGGAAACGGGAGATTCCATTAGAACGTACGATAGAAGAGACATTAGATTATTGGCGTAAAGAGGTAAAATAAATGGATTATATGAAAATATATCAGCAGTGGTGCAGTGATCCTTATTTTGATGATGCTACAAAAGCCGAGCTGAAAGCAATCGAGAATAACAAAGAAGAGATAGAAGACAGATTTTACCGTCAGTTAGAATTTGGAACAGGCGGACTGCGTGGAGTGATCGGAGCCGGAACAAATCGCATGAACATCTATACCGTGCGTCAGGCAACACAGGGACTTGCAAATTATGTCCTGAGCCAGAACGGACAGGAAAAGGGTGTGGCAATCGCATATGACTCGAGAAGAATGTCTACGGAATTTGCAACAGAAGCAGCACTCTGCTTAAATGCAAATGGAATAAAGACCTACATTTTTGACAGTCTGCGTCCGACACCGGAATTGTCCTTTGCAGTGCGGGAACTGCATTGCATAGCCGGAATTGTCATCACGGCAAGCCACAATCCGCGTGAATATAACGGATATAAAGTATACTGGGAAGATGGTGCGCAGATCACACCGCCACACGATAAGAACATCTTAGCAGAAGTTGCAAAGGTTACAGAGTTCTCCAGTGTAAAGACCATGGGAAAAGAAGAAGCAGTCAAAACAGGACTTTTCCATGTGATCGATGCATCTTTAGATGACCGTTATATGGAAAAATTGAAGAAACAGAGTATCCATCCGGAGATTATCAAAGCGATGGCAAAAGATATCCGAATTGTATACACACCGCTTCACGGAACAGGAAATCTTCCGGTGCGAAGAGTATTAAAAGAGTTAGGATTTGAACAGGTTTATGTTGTACCGGAACAGGAAAAACCGGATGGTAACTTCCCAACGGTATCCTATCCGAACCCGGAAGATCCGAAAGCATTTGAGTTAGCATTAAAGTTAGCTAAAGAAAAAGATGCAGATATTGTCTTAGCCACAGATCCGGATGCAGACCGTCTCGGCGTATACTGTAAAGATACCGTAAACGGCGGCTATATTTCCTTTACGGGAAATATGTCCGGTATGCTGATCGCAGAGTACATCTTAAGAGAGCGTACCGAAAATGGTACCATGCCGGAAAAACCGGCGTTGGTAGAGACGATCGTAACTACCGACATGGCAAAGGCGATCGCAAAAGCATATGGTGTTCATTTGATCGAAGTGCTGACCGGATTCAAATTTATCGGAGAACAGATCAAGTGGTTTGAAGAGCAGAACACATATCACTATGTATTTGGCTTAGAAGAGAGCTACGGATGTCTTGCAGGAACCTATGCAAGAGATAAAGATGCCTGCGTTGCAGTCATGATGCTCTGTGAAGTGGCAGCTTACTGCAAGTCCCAAGGAAAGACACTTTGGGATGCCATGCTTGATATGTATGAAAAATACGGTTATTATAAGGAAGGACTTGCCACGATCACCTTAAAGGGAATCGATGGAGCACAGCAGATCCGGGATATGATGGACAAGGTAAGAAAAGAACCGCCATCAGAATTTGGAAGATTCAAAGTGCAGGCAGTCCGTGATTATAAGGCGGATACCAGAACCGATTTAGCAACAGGAAAGACAGAGTCCACCGGACTTCCGAATTCCAATGTACTGTATTATGAATTAAGTGATGGTGCATGGTGCTGCGTTCGTCCGTCCGGAACAGAACCAAAAATCAAATTTTATTTTGGAGTAAAAGGTGACAGTCTCGAGAGTTCCAAAGAGCAGTTACAGGAGCTTGAAGATGCACTGATGAAAAAGTTTAAATAGCAGAGGGGTGAGGGTGTTGTCACAGGCATCCTCACCATTTTTAGGAAATTTCAGAAAAGAAATACAAGCAATATAATAGAAGGAAGAAGTATGGAGAAAATCATAAAACTTGCTCCCTCCTATAAGGATTATCTTTGGGGAGGCACAAAGTTAAGAGAGGATTACGGAAAGAGCAGTACCTGTGAAAAAGTGGCAGAGAGCTGGGAAATTTCCTGCCATCCTGACGGACCATCTTTTATAGCCGAAGGCGAACAGGAGGGAATGCCGTTAGAGGATTATATCGCAGAACACAGAGAAGCCATTTTAGGAGAGCAGGGAAGCCGATATGCTTCATTTCCGATCCTGTGCAAATTTATTGATGCAAAACAAAAGCTGTCGATACAGGTACATCCCGATGATGCCTATGCAAAAGCGGCTGGGATGGACAACGGAAAGACAGAACTCTGGTATATTGTAGAATGTGACGAGGATGCTTATATCTATTTTGGTGTCAATCGAGACATGACCAAAGAAGAGTTTAAAAGACGTATTGAAGAAAATACGGTCTTAGAAGTTCTGAATAAAGTGCCGGTACACAAAGGAGATTATTTCCTAGTGGAGGCAGGGACGATCCATGCGATCGGAGCAGGAATCATCATCTATGAGATCCAGCAGAATTCAAACTGTACTTTCCGGGTCTATGACTACGACAGAAGGGATGCGGATGGAAATCCTAGAAAGCTGCACATTGCGGAAGCGATCGAAGTCAGCAACTTAAAGAAAAAAGAAGTTTCCATACCGGTAAAGACAGGACAGGAGAAAACAATCCTTGGACGATGCGACTATTTTACGGCAGTAAGATATGAGTGTCAGGAAGAGTTAAAGATAGAGAACTGCAAAGATTCATTTGTAACGTTAACCATTATGGAAGGCTGTATGAAGTTACGGGTTGCCGGAGAGGAAAAAACAGGAAAAAAAGGCGAAAGTTTTTTCATACCTGCGGATTCCGGTGCCATAGAGGTGCAGGGTAACGGCGTATTTATCACAGTTCAGACATAAGTCAGGGAGGGAAAATGCTATGAAGATTTATATCTGCCCGGAATGCGGACAGTTCCGAGAGGCATCCAGAAGGAAGGAAGTCATCTGCTACCGATGTGAGAACGAAGTACAGATGCAGCCCATCAAATTGTCGATGGAAGAATATTTTAACATGACAAAAGAGGAACGGGAGGAATACTCCAAAAGCTGGCTGTACATACATGAGTGTTTGCATAAAAAGAAAAATTAAGAAAAAAATAATTGTATTTTATTCACAGTTCCTGTATGATAAGCAAAAATAATTAAAAAATAAGGTGAGAAAATGGGAGATACAAAGAAAAAAAAGAAAACAACAAAAAAACAGCGTGCAAAACGCAGAAAAGTAATGTTTATTGTTGAGATTGTAATACTGTTAATACTGTTAGCAGCAGTTTTTGTCTGGCTGAAATTAGAAAAAATTGACTATAATAAGCTGGATGAGGATGATATCTTAATGAATGATCTAGACGATAGTACCGATGAAGTCATGGGAAAATATACGGTCATTGCATTGTTCGGACTGGACAACCGTGACAATGGAACTTATGAATCCGGTAACTCTGATACGATCATGCTTGCAAGTATCAACAATGATTCTAAAGAAGTCAAACTGGTATCCATATACCGTGATACTTATCTGAATGTAAAAGATGATACTTATGCAAAAATGAACTCTGCGTACCAGAGAGGCGGCCCAAAGCAGGCAATCGAAGCCCTGAATACAAACTTAGATTTAAAGATCACAAAATATGTGGCCGTTGACTTTAATGCACTGGTAGAAACCATCGACCTGATCGGAGGAGTCGACATTGATGTTACTCCACAGGAAGTTGCAAAGATCAACGAATATTCCGGAGAAGTTGCACAGGTAACCGGAAAGAAGAATACAACCTTAAGTGGTTCCGGTGTACTTCATTTAAATGGTGTACAGGCTACTGCTTATGCACGAATCCGTAAGCTGGCAGGAGATGACTATAAGAGAACCGAACGTCAGAGAACCGTTATTGAGGCAATGATAACAAAAGTTCAGAAATCAGGTGTCACAACGATTAACAGTGTCGTTGATGAAGTGTTTGATGATATCAGTACCAACATTACACCAAAACAGATGTTATCCTTAGGAAGCCATGCATTAAGTTATAAAATGGTAGACAATTCAGGATTCCCATTTGAGTTAAAGACCAAAAACATGGGCAAACGCGGCGATTGTGTCATTCCGTTGGATTTAGAGACAAACGTTATCGAGCTGCATGAATACCTGTTTGGTTCGGACACATATACTCCGACCGACAGTGTAAAAGAAAAAAGCAAACAGATTATTAACGATACCGGTTATACAAAAGAGACAGAAGCAGTAAAAATACAGTAAGAACTTTTTTGCAGGTAGTGAAAACAACATATGGAGGAATTTTGTATGTGTGGAATTGTAGGATATGTAGGAGAAAGCCAGGCAGCACCGATTTTATTAGAAGGGCTGTCAAAGCTGGAATACCGTGGTTATGATTCAGCAGGAATGGCAGTATATGATGGAGAAAAAATCCATGTAAAAAAAGCCACCGGGAGATTAAAGGTGTTAAGTGAACTGACACATGATGGAACCATGCTTCCGGGTCATGTCGGAATCGGTCATACCCGTTGGGCAACACACGGAGAACCATCCGATGTCAATGCACATCCGCATTGCAATACCGATCAGACCATTGCGGTTGTTCACAACGGAATTATAGAGAATTACCTGAAATTAAAAAATATGCTTTTAGAAAAGGGGTATCGTTTCATTTCAGAAACTGATACGGAAGTTTTAGCACAGTTATTAGATTATTATTACAAAGGCAACCCATTAGAAGCTATTACGAAAGTCATGCACAGGGTAGAAGGCTCCTATGCATTGGGCATTATTTTCTCGGACTATCCGGATACCGTATATTCCGTGCGAAAAGACAGTCCGTTGATCGTCGGAAAAGGAACGGACGGAAACCTGATCGCATCCGATGTTCCGGCAGTGCTCAAATATACGAGAGAGGTATTTTTCATCCAGAATGAAGAGATCGCATGTTTGAAAAAAGATGCCATTGAATTCTACAATGTGGATGGAGAGCCGATCCAAAAAGAAAGCAAGATGATCGAGTGGGATGTCAACGCAGCGGAAAAAGGTGGATATGAGCATTTTATGCTCAAAGAGATGTATGAGCAGCCAAAGACCGTACGTGATACCTTAAGCCCAAGGATCAAAGATGGAAAAATAGAGATCGAAGAATTGGGCATGACCGATGAGGAGATCCGTGCCATCAACCGGATTCATATCGTAGCCTGTGGTTCGGCATACCATACCGGAGTTACGGCAAAATATGTGTTTGAAGGAATGGCAAGAATCCCGGTAGAAGTAGACTTGGCATCCGAGTTCCGTTATCGGAATCCGATTTTAGATGAAAATGATTTAGTCATTATCATCAGCCAGTCCGGTGAGACAGCCGATTCCTTAGCAGCCCTGCGTGAAGCAAAAAGTCAGGAGATCAAGACACTTGGAATCGTCAATGTCATCGGAAGTTCCATCGCAAGGGAAGCAGATAAAGTCATGTATACCTGGGCAGGACCGGAAATTGCAGTTGCAACAACCAAAGCCTATAGTGCACAGTTGATCGCACAGTACCTGTTAGCAATCAAATTTGCAGCGGCAAGAGGCAGGATCACAGATCAGGAAGTAGAGGAATACTTAGGAGATCTGAAAAAACTTCCGGATCAGATAGAACTGCTCTTATCAAACCAGACGAAAATACAGAAATTTGCAAACCGTTATATCGCAGCAAAAGATGTGTTCTTTATCGGAAGAGGCATCGACTATGCGATTTCCATGGAGGGTTCCTTAAAGTTAAAGGAAATATCTTATGTACATTCCGAAGCATATGCGGCAGGCGAATTAAAACATGGAACGATTTCCTTAATAGAGGACGGAACCTTAGTAGTAGCGGTTGCAACCCAGGAAGACCTTTATAAAAAAACGGTCAGCAACATGGTAGAGGTAAAAACCCGTGGAGCCTTTGTTATGGCAGTTACCAACGAGGGCAATATCGATATAGAAAAGGCAGCAGATTATGTGATCTACATTCCACTGACGAATAAATACTTTACCAATTCTTTGGCGATCATACCGTTACAGCTTTTTGGATATTATGTATCGGTAGGAAAAGGATGCGATGTTGATAAACCAAGGAATCTGGCAAAGTCGGTTACGGTAGAATAAACAGGTAAGAAGTTAAGTTAGCGTATAGGGTACAACTATATAATAGGAAGAAACTGGAAGAGAAGACATGCGTGTCTTCTCTTTTTTCGTGGAAAGTCGGGCAATATTCGGGTTCACTTTGCTTTCATGTCCGGAATCAAAAGTTCTAAACACTCTGGAAAAGGGATGATTGCGGACGAAACCGGTGTGAATTCGCCATCCATGGCTCAGTCACACCTTTTCCGTGCATCCGTGCACGGAAATTTCTGGTGGTAGAGCAGAGTGTTAAGAACTTAACGATTTCGTCCATAAGAAGCAAAGCGAATCCGAATATTGCATCATATCGCCGAAGAGATATAAAAAGAGTCACGATTCGAATACAATACAATATCCAACCACCTTGTCTTATGCCGGGGATTTAGTGGCTCTTGACTCTCTGCTCATTTACAGAAATTTGCAGGCACGGATGCCTGCAAAAGATGCAGTTGAGCCAGGATGGCGAATCTGCATCGGTTTCGTCCACTTGCCAACATCCTCTCCAGAGAGATTAGAGCCACTTAATCCCCGACACTGAACAAGGAGGTTGAATATTGTATTTATATTTTATATTTTATATTGTATCCTTCATCCTGCCACCTTTCACACACAATCAAAACATTCATCACAAACTCTTGAGCATTTTTTCACATAGTAGACACAAAAACAAGCTAAAATCCTTAATATAAACAAAAAATAAACTGAAAAGAAAAAGAGAAACATGAGGGAGGCAATCTTATGGACAATCAGGATCATAGAAATGAAAACAACTCCAGCTATTCTTATAGTTATATAAGAGATGGAGGAAATGAAAATACTACATGGCGAGCAGATGACAACACCGGCCACAGTTACAATCAGGCAGGAAGCAGTTATCAGCATTATGAAACACCGAAACAAAAGAAAAAATGGTTTCATGGTGGTGGCTTTAAGCAAAAAATGGTAAGATGCGTGGCGCTGGCATTAGTTTTTGGACTGGTGGCAGGTGGTGTATTTGTCGGAACCGGATATGCGGGAATGAAAGCACTTGGAATTGACAATAATTCCAAAGCACAGACCTCCGATACGAAGAGTGTCAGTACAACAAAAGTAACAGGAACAACGACCAGTACAAAGAGCGGTACAACCACATCTTCTGATATTTCGGGAATTGTAGATGAAGTTATGCCATCTATCGTAGCCATTACCAATATGACAGAAGTGCAATATCGTGATTTCTTCGGAAGAGTTCAAAATTACGAAGGAGAAAGTGCAGGTTCCGGAATTATCATCAGTCAGGATGATCAATATCTTTACATTGTAACAAATAACCATGTGGTATCAGATGCCACAACATTAACCGTCTGCTTTTACGATGACCAGACCGTCAGTGCAGAAGTAAAAGGAACGGATTCATCCAGTGACTTAGCAGTCGTTGCAGTAAAATTATCCGATATCTCTTCAGATACCATGAAAGCGATCAAAGTAGCAACCGTTGGTGATTCCGATTCCATCAAAGTTGGAGATACTGCAATTGCGATCGGTAATGCATTAGGATACGGCCAGTCCGTAACTACCGGAGTGATCAGTGCATTGAACCGTGGAGTTACCTTAGAGGATGAGACATCAGGAGAAACAGTAACCAATGGACTGATCCAGACAGATGCAGCCATCAACCCTGGAAACAGTGGTGGAGCATTGCTGAATGTCGAAGGACAGGTCATAGGAATCAACTCCGCAAAATATTCAGATACTGCAGTCGAAGGAATGGGTTATGCAATTCCGATGTCAAAAGCAGAGCCGATCATCAATGATCTGATCAACCGGGAGGCAGTAGATGAGTCTGAGAGTGCATATCTTGGAATTTCCGGTGCAGATATTACAGAAGACGTAGCCAATACCTATAATATGCCAAACGGAATCTATGTCACAAAAGTAGCAGAGGGTTCTGCAGCAGAAAAAGCAGGTATTCAAAAAGGTGATATCCTGACCGAGTTTGACGGAAAAGAAGTTACCTCCATGGAAAATATGCAGGAAATACTCAAATACTATAAGGCAGGAAAAAAAGTCAAAGTCAAAGTACAGGTAGCAGACAATGGTACCTACAAAGAAAAAGAGCTGACGGTAAAACTCGGCAAAAGACCGTCTGAATAACCAATAGTGCTTTCTCCCTACATTTCCCGTTATAAGAGCTGCTTATTGTTCTTATGCGGGAAATGTGTTAATATAGAAAATAATTTCTAAGAAAAAATACGCGTGCAGCGAAAAAATAGGGAGGAACCCATGAAGAAAAAAAGAATCGTTATTGCATTAGGACATGATGCATTAGGAACCACATTGCCGGAACAGCAGGCAGCAGCGAAAAAGACGGCAAAAGCAATCGCAGATTTTGTAAAAGAGGACTATCAGATCATCATTTCACACAGCAACGGACCACAGGTTGGAATGATCCATACGGCAATGTCCGAATTCTGCAAAATATATCCGGAGTATACGGCAACACCAATGTCTGTCTGCTCTGCCATGAGTCAGGGATATATCGGATATGACTTACAGAATGCGATCCGTACCGAACTGCTCAACCGCGGAATCTATAAGCCGGTAGCTACCGTGCTGACACAGATGACGGTAGATCCGTATGATGATGCATTTTATCATCCGACAAAGATCATAGGACGTATCATGTCCGCAGAAGAGGCAGAGGCCGAAGAGAAAAAAGGAAATCATGTGGTAGAAGTGGAAGGCGGCTACCGTCGTATCGTAGCGGCACCAAAGCCAATGGAAATCGTAGAGATAGATACCATCCGTGCATTGGCAGATGCAGATCAGGTAGTCATAGCCTGTGGAGGCGGTGGAATACCGGTACTTGCACAGGAAAACCGTTTAAAAGGAGCTTCCGCAGTAATCGAAAAAGACCTTGCGGCAGGAAAACTGGCAGAGGCAGTGGATGCTGATATGCTTGTCATCTTAACCGGTGTAGAAAAAGTCTGCTTAGAATATGGTACGGCATCAGAACAGCCGATAGACCATATGACAACCGCCCAGGCAAAAAAATACATGGAAGAAGGACAGTTTGGCGAAGGTACCATGAAGCCGAAAGTAGAAGCAGCTTTGAACTTTATCGGCAATTCAGCAGTAAAATCCGTGCTGATCACCAAATTGGGCAGTGGAGCAGATTTAGAAGACGGAACCGTCATCAAAAAGTAAATTTTTTGGACAAAAATAAAAAAGTGTCATGAGAATGATTGACATAATGTAGGATGCACACTATCCTGATGTTCCAATCTTTCAACACAATAGGCAAAGTGTACAAAAACATAAAAATAGAATTAGATAAAAGGCATAAAAAATATAGTTAAAAGTTTAACAATATCACTATTTGTACAAATCGACAGAAAGAACAGCAATTCGACTTCAAAACAAACCATAACGTGATATAATAAATAGCGGAGTTAATAAATAATTTTTGTTTTACGATGCGTAAAATATGCGGAACGTGACAGGGGGAACTAAAAATGTGCTGTAATACGAAGGAAAAAATCGCACTTGCTGTAAAAGAACTGATGCGCCAAAAATCCATCCGTAAGATAACGGTTCAGGATATTATGGAAGAAACAGGCATGAAACGGCAGAGCTTTTATTATCACTTTCAGGATTTATATGCAGTCATTGAGTGGATATGCTGCAAAGAACTGATGGAAGAGGTAGATGTTGACGGAGACATTACATTTGAAGAGTGGCTGCGAAAGCTGATGGAAACCATGGAAGCGGATCGTGCATTTTATAAAAAATTAGCAAACGAGATCGAGTGGAAGCAGATGGCAGACCGGACAAAAGCAATTGTTGCAGAGCAGGTAGACAGATTCCTGTCAGCTTCAGGTGAGATGAAGGGGATCCGCAGTGAAGAACGGGCGTTTATGGTAGATTTCTTTTCTACATCCATCATTTATTATCTGTTAGATTTTATAACCAGTAATAAAAACATGACGACAGAAGAACGCAGTAAACAGATTGCGGTAGCAGTCCGGACGCTTGGAAAATTCAAATTCAGTAACGGAATGTCAGCAGCAAAAGCATAAGTTATAAGAAGTAACAAGGCTGTGTATGGGGAAAAAACCTGTACACAGCCGTTTTTATGCTTAAAATACAATAAAAATTAAGACATGTTTCAGAATTGCTATGCATAATATATAATAATCCAGACAGAAACCGGTCGGTTTTGTACAATTTTACATGTTTGTATGATTACTTTTGGTTTTTGATGTGATATTATTAGTACAACAAAAAAAGGAGGAGGGCTTTTTTAATGGCTAAATATGTTATGGCACTCGATGCCGGAACAACTAGTAACAGATGTATCTTATTCAATGAGAAGGGTGAGATGTGCTCAGTGGCTCAGAAAGAGTTCACACAGTTTTTCCCAAAACCAGGCTGGGTAGAGCATGATGCAGATGAGATTTGGGCAACTCAGTATGAAGTTGCTAAACAGGCAATGGAAAATGTTGGCGCAACAGCAGCAGACATTGCAGCAATCGGTATCACAAATCAGCGTGAAACAACAATCGTATGGGATAAAGCTACTGGCGAACCTGTACACCATGCAATCGTATGGCAGTGTAGAAGAACAGCTGAGTACTGCGATAGCTTAAAAGACAAAGGACTGGTTGACAAAATCAGAGAGAAAACAGGTCTTGTTATCGATGCTTACTTCTCAGGAACAAAGATCAGATGGATCTTAGAGAACGTTCCGGGTGCTAGACAGAGAGCTGAAGCCGGCGAATTATTATTCGGTACAGTAGAGACTTGGTTAATTTGGAAATTAACAAAAGGAAAAGTTCATGTAACAGATTACTCAAACGCTTCCCGTACAATGTTATTCAACATCAATACATTACAGTGGGATGATGAAATCTTAGCAGAGCTGAACATTCCTAAATGCATGCTTCCAGAAGCAAAACCATCAAGCTGTGTATACGGCGAGGCAGATCCAAGCTTATTTGGTGGTCCTATCAAAATTGGTGGAGCTGCAGGTGACCAGCAGGCAGCATTATTCGGACAGACATGTTACAAAGCTGGTGAAGCTAAGAATACATACGGAACAGGATGTTTCTTACTTATGAACACTGGCGAAAAACCAATCTTCTCTAAGAACGGATTAGTAACAACAATCGCTTGGGGACTTGACGGCAAAGTAAACTATGCATTAGAAGGTTCTGTATTCGTTGCAGGTGCTTCTATCCAGTGGTTACGCGACCAGTTAAGAGTTGTAGATACCGCTCCGGATTCAGAGTACATGGCAACAAGAGTAAAAGATACCGCTGGATGCTACGTAGTACCTGCTTTCACAGGTTTAGGAGCTCCATATTGGGATCAGTATGCTAGAGGAGTTATCGTTGGTTTAACACGTGGATGTAACAAATATCACATCGTTCGTGCAACAGTTGAATCTTTAGCATATCAGGTAAACGATGTATTACAGGCTATGAAAGCTGATTCAGGAATCGACCTTGCTGCATTAAACGTAGACGGTGGCGCAAGTGCTAACAACTTCTTAATGCAGACACAGGCAGACATCAGTGGATGCCCTGTAAACCGCCCATCATGTGTAGAGACAACAGCTATGGGTGCTGCTTACTTAGCAGGTATCGCTGTTGGCTACTGGAAAGACAAAGAAGACGTTATTGCTAACACATCTCTTGATCGTACTTTCACACCAGCAATCAGTGCTGAAGAGCGTGAGACAAGAATCAAAGGATGGAAGAAAGCAGTTAAATGCTCCTTTGGTTGGGCAAAAGAAGACTAGTAATAAAATAGGGTAAAGAGGAGGAAACATTTATGTTACCATATTTGGCAGAATTTTTAGGAACTATGATGTTAATTATGTTAGGTGATGGCGTTTGTGCAAACGTTAACCTTAGCAAATCAGGAATGAAGGGCGGCGGAACTGTTCAGATTACTATGGCATGGGCAGCAGCCGTTATGATTCCAGCATTTATCTTTGGTGCAGCTTCAGGTGCATCATTCAACCCAGCATTAACAATCGCTTTAGCAGCTGACGGAAGCTTCGCTTGGAACATGGTACCAGGTTATATCGTAGCTCAGATCGCTGGTGGATTCGTAGGTGCTTGGATTGTATGGCTTACATTTAAGAAACAGTTCGATGCAGAAGAAGATGCAGCAACAATCCTTGGAGTATTCTCCACAGGTCCTTCTATCCCAAGCACAGGATGGAACATTGTATCAGAGGCAGTTGCAACATTCGTATTAGTATTCGCAATCAAAGGTATGGCTCAGGTTGGCGGTATGAACGGACTTCAGGGTAACGTTGCAGTATATGTAATCATCTTAGCATGTGGTATGTCCTTCGGTGGAACAACTGGATATGCTATGAACCCAGCCCGTGACTTAGGACCTCGTCTTGCACATGCATGCTTACCGATTAAGAACAAAGGAACATCTAACTTCGCTTATGGTTTAGTAGTTCCGATCTTTGGACCAATCATCGGTGCTTTATTAGCAGTAGGTCTTTACGCAATCGTTCCTTGGGCATAAGCTATAGGGAATATGTAACACGATAGTAATAAAGAGTTTGAGCAATGCTGCATCCTAGGATGGAGCGTTGCTCATCTTTTCTGAAAGGAGTAACAGACACATGTATGATGTCGTAATAATTGGAGCAGGGGTATCTGGTAGTGCAATCGCTAGAGAGTTATCACGTTACCAGGTAAATGCTTGCGTAGTAGAAAAAGCAGAAGATGTATGTTGTGGTACATCAAAAGCAAACAGCGCTATTGTTCATGCCGGATTCGATGCTGAAAACGGATCTCTTATGGCAGATTTGAACGTAAAAGGTAATGTAATGATGGAAGATCTTTCTAAAGAGCTTGATTTCTCCTTTAGAAAAAATGGATCTTTAGTAATCTGCTTACATGAAGAAGACAGACCAAACTTAGAGGCTCTTTATGAAAGAGGAGTTAAGAACGGTGTAAAAGAATTAAAGATTTTAGAGCATGATGAAGTATTGGCATTAGAGCCAAACGTAACAGACGATGTTGTTGCTGCATTATATGCACCAACAGGTGGAATTGTCTGCCCATTCGAATTAAACATTGCTATGGCTGAAAATGCAGCTACAAACGGTGTTGAATTCAGATTTAACACAGAAGTAAGAGATATCGTTAAAAAAGACGGTGGCTTTGAGTTAGTAACTAACAATGGAGCAATCTCAACAAAATGTGTTGTAAATGCAGCAGGTGTATACGCTGATGTATTCCATAACATGATGAGCTCTAAGAAGATCCACATCACACCAAGACGTGGTGATTACTGCTTATTAGACAAGGTTACAGGAGATTTCGTAGATAAGACAATCTTCCAGTTACCAGGTAAATATGGTAAAGGTGTATTAGTATCACCTACAATCCATGGAAATACAATCGTAGGACCAACTGCTATTGATATTGAAAATAAAGAAGGAACCAATACTACTCAGGAAGGAATCGACGAGCTGATCAGCAAAGCTGGTTCAACTGTAAAAGGTTTACCAATTCGTCAGGTTATCACTTCCTTTGCAGGACTTCGTGCACATGAGGACAACCATGAATTCGTAATCGGTGAAGTAGATGAAGCACCGGGATTCTTTGATGCTGCAGGTATCGAGTCTCCGGGTCTGACAAGCTCACCGGCTATCGGAGTTCTTGTTGCAGGAATGTTAAAGGATAAATTAAACTTACAGGAAGATCCGACCTTCAACGGAACAAGAAAAGGTGTTACACATCTGAACTCTTGTACAAAAGAAGAGAGAGATGCCTTGATTAAAGAGAATCCGGCTTATGGAAGTATCGTATGCCGTTGTGAAATGATTACAGAAGGAGAAATCCTTGATGCAATCCATAGACCATTAGGTGCAACTACATTAGATGGTATTAAACGTCGTACACGCGCTGGTATGGGACGTTGCCAGGCTGGTTTCTGTTCACCAAGACAGATTGAGATTCTTGCGAGAGAATTAGGCGTAGATCAGTCAGAAATTAGAAAATCTGGACGCGATTCCAAGTTCATCGTTGGAACCCCGAAAGACAGATTATAAGGAGGAAGAACAGATGAAAGCATATGACGTGATTATCATTGGTGGTGGTCCTGCAGGTTTAGCAGCAGCAGCATCAGCAAGAAGAAATGGTATCGAGAGCATTCTGATTTTAGAGCGTGACCGTGAGTTAGGTGGTATCTTAAATCAGTGTATCCATAATGGTTTCGGTCTTCATACCTTCAAAGAGGAGTTAACAGGACCGGAGTATGCTAGACGTTTCATTGATCAGGTAGAAGAACTTGGAATCGAGTACAAGTTAAATACTATGGTTATGGACATCAGCGCAGATAAAGTAATTACTGCAATGAACCGTGAAGAAGGAATGTTCGAACTTCAGGCAAAAGCAGTTATCTTAGCTATGGGATGTAGAGAGCGTTCAAAAGGTGCATTAAACATTCCTGGTTACAGACCGGCAGGTATCTATTCTGCAGGTACTGCACAGAGATTAGTAAATATCGAAGGCTTCATGCCAGGTCGTGAAGTTGTTATCTTAGGATCCGGTGATATTGGACTTATCATGGCTAGACGTATGACATTTGAAGGTGCAAAAGTTAAAGTTGTAGCTGAGTTAATGCCATACTCAGGTGGATTAAAACGTAACATCGTTCAGTGTCTGAATGACTACGATATTCCGCTGAAATTGAGCCATACCGTAATCGATATCAAAGGTAAAGAGAGAGTAGAAGGAATCACAATCGCAGAGGTTGGTCCTGACAGAAGACCTATCCCTGGAACAGAAGAGTACTATCCATGTGATACATTACTTCTTTCCTGTGGTCTTATCCCAGAGAACGATATCTCCAGAGGAGCAGGCATCGAAATGAGCCCAATCACTTCCGGAGCTGTTGTAAATGAGAGCTTAGAGACAAATATCGAAGGTGTATTTGCTTGTGGTAACGTACTTCATGTACATGACTTAGTAGACTTCGTATCTGAAGAGGCTGCTATGGCTGGTAAATCTGCTGCTGATTATGTTCAGGGCAAGATTAACAGAGATACTAAGACACCAGACGTTAAGATCGTTGCAACAGATGGTGTTCGTTACACAGTACCTAGTGTAGTAAATGTTGACCGTATGGATGGCGATTCTATCGTAAGATTCCGTGTTGGTGATGTTTACAAAAACCACTATGTAAGCGTTTACTTAAATGATGAGCGTATCTTACATAGAAAGAAACAGGTTATGGCACCAGGTGAGATGGAGAACGTTGTTCTTAAGAAAGATCAGTTGGCTGCATTTGATGGCCTGAACACCATTACAGTAAAACTTGAGGAGGCGTAAGAATGGAAACAATTAATTTAACATGTATCGGATGTCCGATGGGTTGTCCTCTTACTGTAACCATGGAGAATGGCGAGGTTAAGGATGTAACAGGAAATACTTGTAAACGTGGAGATGATTACGCTAGAAAAGAAGTAACCAATCCTACAAGAATTGTTACAAGTACTGTAATCTGCGAAGGCGGTAAAATTGATGCTGTATCTGTTAAAACAAAATCAGATATTCCAAAAGGCAAAATCTTTGATGTATGTCGTGCATTAAAGGGTGTTGCTGTACCAGCTCCAGTTAAAATTGGTGATGTTATCATCAAAGATGTTGCAGGAACAGGCGTAGACATCATTGCTACAAAACAGGTAGATAAAGCGTAAATATAGGTGGGTTATACTCACGATATAGCATATGCGAAAGGGCGTGTCCAAGTTGGACGCGCCCTTTTTGGCTCTATACTTTTTAAAAGAAGTCTGCTATACTAATCGTCAGAATTAAAAATAAGTACCAAAATAGCAATAAAAGAGGAGTATAAAATGCAGAAGATAAAATGGAAGAATAGCGCGGCATTGCTGTTAGCAGCATTTGTCTGGGGAGTTGCATTTGTGGCACAGAGTGTCGGTATGGATTATGTAGAACCGTTTACATTCAATGGCATTCGCTGTCTGATCGGAAGTCTGGTATTATTGCCATGCATTTTCTTTTTTGACCGGTTTAAGACCAGTGAAGAAAAAGAGGCTGTAAAAAGCAGCCGTAAGACACTCTGGATTGGTGGTATTCTTTGCGGAGCCATCCTTTTTGTGGCAACGAATGCACAGCAGATAGGAATACAGTATACTTCTGCCGGAAAAGCAGGTTTTATTACGGCATTGTACATTGTGTTTGTGCCGATTATTGGAATATTTTTAAAGAAAAAATGCAGTTGGAATGTCTGGGTCAGTGTAGTGATCGCAGTTATAGGATTTTATCTTTTATGTGTCAAAGATGGACTGAGTCTATCAAAAGGTGATCTCTGGGTCTTAGTTTGTGCGCTGGTTTTTCCATTTCATATCTGGACAGTAAACCATTTTGCACCAATGGTCGATGGTGTCAGATTGTCCTGTATACAATTTTTAGTCTGTGGAATCCTCTCAGGGATCTGCATGTTCTTTACTGAAACACCGGACATCGGGAATATCCTACAGGCATGGATGCCACTATTATATGCCGGAGTATTGTCCTGTGGTTTGGGATATACCTTACAGATTGTCGGACAAAAGGATTTTAATCCAACCATAGCGTCATTGCTGATGAGTTTTGAATCGGTATTTTCCGTACTGGCAGGCTGGGTACTTTTAGGACAGGCATTGAGTACACGGGAGATCTTTGGCTGTGTGTTGATTTTTGCAGGAGTTATCTTAGCACAGATACCGATGAAAACCGGACAGAAAGAATAGAAACTATACAAGGGGAGCAAGCTATGGTATAATGAGTGCAAGCGAGTCATGCTCACGATATAATAATTAAAAGCAAGTCAACATGCTCACATGATGAAAGAACAATGAAATGATTGCGTGAGCTATATTCACGATAAGTATAGAAAGGTATGGTAGGAGCATATGCTGGAAGGAAATAATATTTTAATCTTTATGGGAATTATAGTTCTGCTGGTCATTGTGGCAACAGTTATTGCCGTAGTGTCTTCTGTCGCAGGAGCAGCGGCAGCCATTGTAGATGATGAAGACAGCGAAGAAAATGCTTGACAATTTTTGCAGAACTCTATAAGATAAAACATATTGAAAAGGTGTTGAGAAAGAGGAGTACACAGCACACCCTTGAAAGAGAGAATGGTTCATCGGCTGAAAGACCGTTTAAAGAAGGCGTTGTGGAAGGTAGCTTTTGAACCGGAGAACTGAAAGTAAAAACGAATGGATTTGCAGGAGGTGCAAATACCAGTTTGGATGTAGATGCAGGATAGACATTTTGAATAAAAAGGCAGAATGTTCCAATGATGACATCCGAAGTAAGATCATCAGAGATATGACAAGTAGGTTTTCACGTCTGGTCTGCGTTATAAGACCGAGAGATTGCCAATCATAATCATAACAGATGATAGTGCGCTACTAATTATAGCAAATGTTAGTAATCGTGTTAGATATTATCCTAGTAATAGTAGTGAAGAAGAGATTGGCGAAATAAGGTGGTACCGCGTAACAATACGCCCTTTGCAGATTGCAGAGGGCTTTTTTTTATTTATAGGAAATATCGTGTTACGTTAAAACGTGAAAAAGCAGACTGATCTGCTTGGTTGATAAAAAGGAGAGAGAAGATGAGCAAAGAATTAGCAAAGACATATGATCCGAAAGATATTGAGGATCGTCTGTACAAAAAATGGGAAGACAACAAGTATTTTCATGCGGAAGTAGACCGCAGTAAAAAGCCGTTTACAATTGTGATGCCGCCACCAAATATCACAGGTCAGTTACACATGGGACATGCATTGGACAATACGATGCAGGATATTCTGATCCGTTATAAGAGAATGCAGGGCTATAATGCACTGTGGCAGCCGGGAACAGACCATGCATCCATTGCAACAGAAGTCAAAGTGATAGAATCTTTAAAAGAACAGGGCATTGATAAGGATGAACTCGGAAGAGAAGGCTTTTTAGAAAAAGCCTGGGAATGGAAAGAGGAATATGGCGGACGTATCTTAAAGCAGTTGAAGAAAATGGGTTCTTCTGCAGACTGGGACAGAGAGCGTTTTACCATGGATGAGGGCTGCTCAAAAGCCGTAGAAGATGTATTTATCAAATTATTTGATAAAGGTTATATTTATAAGGGTTCCCGTATCATCAACTGGTGCCCGGTATGTCAGACCTCTATTTCTGATGCAGAGGTAGAGCATGAGGAACAGAACGGATTTTTCTGGCATATCAATTATCCGGTAAAAGGAGAAGAAGGAAGATTCGTTGAAATCGCAACCACACGTCCGGAAACGTTATTGGGCGATACCGCAGTTGCAGTAAATCCGGAGGATGAAAGATATCAGGATCTGATCGGTAAGACACTGATCCTCCCATTGGTAGGAAGAGAAATCCCGGTAGTAGCAGATGCTTATGTAGATAAAGAGTTTGGAACAGGATGCGTAAAGATCACACCGGCTCATGACCCGAACGATTTTGAGGTAGGAAAACGTCATAACCTGCCTGAGATCAATGTATTAAATGATGATGCAACCATTAATGCAAATGGTGGAAAATATCAGGGCATGGATCGCTACGAAGCAAGAGAAGCCATGATCAAAGATTTAGACGAGCTTGGACTTTTGGTGAAAGTAGTACCTCATGCACATAATGTAGGAACACATGACCGATGTAAAACAACGGTAGAACCGATGATTAAACAGCAGTGGTTCGTAAAAATGGATGAGATGATCAAACCGGCAGTAAAAGCAGTCAAAGAAGGAGAAATCAAGCTGTTACCGGAGAGAATGGATAAAATTTACTTTAACTGGACAGACAATATCCGTGACTGGTGTATTTCCAGACAGCTCTGGTGGGGACACCGAATTCCGGCATACTACTGTGCAGATTGTGGAGAGTTTGTTGTTGCAAGAGAAAATCCGGGCAAATGCCCAAAATGCGGATGTACACATATGACACAGGATGAAGATACTTTAGACACCTGGTTTTCTTCTGCACTCTGGCCATTTTCCACACTTGGATGGCCGGATAAGACCGAGGATTTGGATTACTTCTATCCAAATGATGTCTTAGTAACCGGATATGATATTATTTTCTTCTGGGTTATCCGCATGATCTTCTCCGGATATGAGCAGATGGGCGAGGCACCATTCCACACCGTATTATTCCATGGTCTGGTAAGAGATTCCCAGGGAAGAAAAATGAGTAAGTCCCTTGGAAACGGAATCGATCCATTAGAAGTCATTGACAAATACGGGGCAGATGCACTGCGTCTGACACTGATCACCGGAAATGCACCGGGAAATGATATGCGTTTTTACTGGGAGCGTGTAGAAGCCTCCAGAAACTTTGCGAACAAAGTATGGAATGCCTCCCGTTTTATCATGATGAATATCGGAGATGAAAAATTAGAGACACCGGCTTTAGAGGATTTTACAACGGAGGACAAGTGGATCCTTTCAGCAGTGAACTCCCTTGCAAAAGAAGTAACGGAGAACATGGACAAATTCGAGCTTGGAATTGCCGTTCAGAAAGTATATGACTTCATCTGGGATGAGTTCTGTGACTGGTACATTGAGATCACAAAGACCAGAACTTATAAAAAAGAAGAAGATCCGAAGTCTGCAAAAACAGCAATGTGGACCTTAAAGACCGTACTGATCCAGGCATTAAAACTGTTACATCCATATATGCCGTTTATTACAGAGGAAATCTTCTGCACACTTCAGGAGGAAGAAGAGACCATTATGCTTTCAGAATGGCCAACCTTCAAAGAAGAGTGGAACTTCAAGGCAGAGGAAGAAGCAGTTGCCCATGTAAAAGATTTAGTAAAAGGAATCCGTAATACCCGCGCAGAGATGGATGTTCCGCCAAGCCGTAAAGCAAAAGTCTTTATCGTAACAGAGGACAAAGAGTTAGAAGAAATTTTTGCTTCTATGAAGACAGCATATGCGGCACTGATCAGTGCAAGTGAGATCCAGGTTCAGGATACAAAGGACGGTATTGGAGAAGATGCAGTATCCGTTGTGATCCCGGGTGCAGTAGTCTATATCCCGCTTGAGGATTTAGTAGATTTTGAAAAAGAAAAAGAGCGTTTGAAAAAGGAACAGGAGCGTCTGAAAAAAGAGTTAGCACGTTCTAAGGGAATGCTTTCTAATGAAAAATTCTTAAGCAAAGCACCGGAAGCAAAAGTATTAGAGGAAAAAGAAAAACTTGCAAAATACGAGCAGATGATGCAGCAGGTAGAAGAACGTCTGTCACAGATGAAATAGAGTGACAATTTAAAAGCATAACAATCGAATAACGAAAAATATTGCAAAATCAAGGGTTTTGTTATACTATAATAGTAAGATATGGGATACCAGATTCTGAATATGCAATAGAAAAGAGGTGACCGTCTATGACTATCACAAAAAGGGAAGTACAGCCAAAAGCCCGCATCACCTACGACGAAATGGAAGCGTTTCTGACACTGCCGGTTCCAAAAGAAGGGGAAGAATATACTTTAGAGGAATTGCTTGCACTGTTAGAAAAGAATCAGATCCGTCATGGGATTGAGCAGGAGACTTTAAGAAAAATGCTCCGGGAGAGGATCTACAATAAAGAGGTCTGTATCGCAGTTGGAACTCCTGTGGTAGATGGAATAGACGGTCATTTTGATTATCATTTTAACAATAATTTCAGTAAAAAACCGAAGATCCGTCCGGACGGAAGTGTGGATTACTGGAGTATCAACATGGTAGAACCTGTGGAAAAAGGACAGGTAATCGCTATTTATAAGCCACCGGTTCCGGGAGAAGATGGAATGACCGTCAAAGGCAGACCACTGCCGGCAAAGAGAGCGAGGGAACTTCCGCCATTAAAAGGACGCGGATTTACCAGACAGGAAGATGGAAATACCTATACCTCGAATATGGATGGCAAGATCGATATGGAGAATGACAGGATCACCATTTCTCAGGTATATGAAATCTTTGGAAATGCGGATCTTTCCGTTGGAAATATTAATTTTGTCGGTGATGTAGTGGTCCATGGAAATGTGACAGCGGGAGCAAGTGTTCGTGCGACCGGCACGGTAACGATCGATGGTGTGGTAGAATCTGCGGATATTACGGCAGATGGCGATATTGTATTGCGAAGCGGAATGTTAGGAGGAAGCAAGGCAGTCCTTACAACAAAAGCCAACTTATATGCAAAATTTGTGGAATATGCAAAAGTAGATGTCAGAGGAAGTATTGAAGCGGATGCGTTTGTCGGATGTGAGATAACCTGTGGAGATGAGATTGTTCTGAATGGAAAAAAGAGCAGGATCATCGGAGGAAAGGTATTTGCAGTCCGCGGAATAGAAGCACTGGTATTAGGAAGTCCCGGCGAAGTTGCAACCTCTATAAGAGTCGGAGTGCGGGAAGAAGTCCTGCATCAGATCAAAGGATTAGAGAAAAAGGTGGAGACGCATCAGGAGAATATTACAAAGATAGAAGCCGGACTTGCAAATTTTGAAAGACTTGGAAAAGAGCGTGGTATTGATTACAAGGACGACCCAAGGAGAACAGAACTTTTGCGTGTAAAGATCCAGGAGATTGCCGCAATGGCAGCCGAAAAGACAGAGCTGGAAGGTTTGCAGCGGGAAGTAGAAGAAGCACAGAATGCATCCGTCAAGGCACAAAAGGCAGTATATCCGGGTGTGTCTATCGGAATTGATGAATTAAAAATTTCCGTGCAGGATATGCAGGAACGGGTACAGTTTGTGAAAAGTGTCGATAAAATCCTAATGATGCGGATAGAAGAATAATCTGTCTAAGGAACTCGGATCCTGCGATGAGTTTTCCGGGTGCAGGTATTGCAAAATAAGTCAAAGAAATATATGATAAAGGAAGTCTGTAGGACAGGCTTCCTTTTTTGGATTTAGGAAAGGCTGATAAAATGAAAATGACATATGAACAGGCAGTTTCATATCTTTATGAGATACCAAAGTTTACAAAAAAAAACGGATTAGAGCATACAAAGGAGCTGTTGCGGAGGCTAGACATCCGCGAGGAAAATTTTAAGATCATCCATGTGGCGGGAAGCAATGGAAAAGGTAGTGTCTGTCGAGCCATCAGCGAAGTGTTAACGGAGAATCAGAAAAGCAATGGATTGTTTATTTCACCACATTTAGTAAGAATGGAAGAGCGTTTTTGTATCAATGGAAAAATGTGCTCTGTGGAGGAATTTTTAGAGGCATTTCACTGTGTCTATGAAGTCGTAGAACGAATGCAAAAAGAAGGACTTGCACATCCGACTTTTTTTGAATATCTCTTTGGAATGGGAATGTGGATCTTTCAAAAAAAACGGGTGGAATATCTGGTGCTAGAGACAGGACTAGGAGGCAGGCTCGATTGCACCAACGTTTTTACGCATCCACTGTTAACGATCATTACCTCGATCAGTTTAGAGCATACCGAGTATCTGGGAGATACGATTGAAAAAATTGCGGCAGAAAAAGCAGGGATCATCAAGCAGGGAGTACCGGTACTCTATGATGCCGGCAATGAGAAAGCAGATCAGGTAATCAGCACAAAGGCATCGGCATGTCAGGCAAAAATTTATCCGGTACATAGAAATTCCTTAAAATTTCCTAAATTTAATGGGAAATATATTGATTTTTATTTTCAATGTGACTATGATGTAGATACGAAAATTTCGATTCCGTTTGCAGCACCATATCAGATGATGAATATGACACTGGCATATCAGGCGATGAGGATGTTAGAACCGGAAACAGGTATAAAAAAAGAAGAGATTCTAAAAGGAATCCGAAATACCAGATGGCAGGGAAGAATGCAGGAGGTCGGAGAAAATATTTATTTTGACGGCGCACACAATGTGGCAGGGATTCATGCATTTTTAGATTCCGTTGCATTAATACGACCCCAGAATCCGATATTGCTGTTTTCGATGGTATCGGATAAGGACTATGAAAAAGCCATACAGCTTTTAGCCGAGAGGGGACAATGGGAACAAGTTATTGTGACCACGATTTCAGACAAGCGCGGCATTCCGGCAGAAGACATTGCCAGGATATTTTCCCATTTCGGACAGCAGGCTGTCGTAATTGAGGACAGCAGAAAAGCCTATGAATGGGCATTAAAAGGTAAGAAACGGGGACAGGCATTGTTTTGTACCGGTTCATTATATTTTATAGGAGAGTTATTAGAGATTACAGGAGGTAAGAACAGTGATTGATTTTGAAGAAGAGTTAAAGAAATTTCAGCCAAGCCTTGAGGTGGAAGAGGCAGAGGAAGCTATTTACAATCAGGATCTGACAGATATGACAGACATCTTAAAAGAAATGCTTAAAGATATGAAAGGAACAGTATAATGGAATGTTATCGATGCGGAGCAACGCTTGGCAGAGAATCCTTTTGTCCAAGCTGTGGCACAGATGTAAAAGTATATAAAAAGATCATGCAGACATCGAATGCATATTATAATCAGGCACTTTCACGGGCAGGTGTCAGGGATCTGTCGGGAGCAGTGGAGAGCCTGAAAAAGAGTCTGCGTTTTAACAAAAAGAATATCCAGGCAAGAAACCTGTTAGGACTGGTATATTTTGAGATGGGAGAGACCGTATCTGCGCTTAGTGAGTGGGTCATCAGTAAGAATTTTAAACCGGAGAATAATATTGCCGGGGAGTACTTAGATGAGATCCAAAAGAACAGAGCCAGATTAGAATCGATCAACCAGACGATCAAGAAATATAATCAGGCATTGCTGTACTGTCATCAGGACAGCAGGGACATGGCGATCATCCAGTTGAAAAAGGTGCTTTCCATGAACCCTAAGATGGTACAGGGACATCAGTTGTTAGGTCTGCTCTATTTAGAGGAAGGCAATTACGAGCAGGCAGCCAAGGCATTAGAAAAAGCACATGCCATTGATACGAACAATACCACAACACTTCGTTATATGAAGGAGTTAGATGACCGTGCAAAAGAATCGGGAACGACGTTAAAGGACAAAAATAAAAAGACGGTTTCCTATCAGAGTGGAAACGATACGATCATCCGTCCGGTTTCTAATTTTAAGGAGAGCAGTTCCGGTTCTACGGTATTAAATATTGCGATCGGTCTGATCGTAGGAGTGCTGATCACCTGCTTTTTAGTAGTTCCGGGAGTTAGACAGAGTGCGAAATCCAATGCAAAGAACGAGGTGTTACAGGCAAATGATTCCCTTTCATCAAAGAATCAGGAAATCAAGACACTGCAGGCAAAAGTAGATGAACTGAATGGAAAGATTTCAGACGAGCAGAACAGTGCGGACAGTGCCGATGGAAAAGTGGCAACTTATCAACAGCTTTTAACTGCCTATGCAGCATATCGTGATGGCAATAAGACAGCGGCAGGAGATGCCCTTGGCAATGTAAATGCGGAATATTTAGATGACGAGTCAAAGAAGATCTACGATGCAGTTAACAGTGAAGTGAACAGCGAGTATTTAGCTTCTACCTATCAGGATGCTTACCAGAAATACAGCAGCCTGAACTATGCAGAAGCGGCAGCAGGCTTCCAGAAGATCATCGATATGGATGAGAACTATCATGACGGTTATGCACTGTATTACCTTGCACAGTCCTATCGCAAGAATAACGATATTGACAATGCAAGAACTTACTACCAGAAGGTGGTGGAATTATATCCGAATACGGAGCGTTCCTCAAGAGCACAGAAATATTTAGATGAATTTGGTACAGCGGAAGCGGACACAGCAAATCCGGATGATGCAGCGGATGAAAATACAAGAGATACAACAACTGGAGATACCGGTAATACGGATATTCCGGGAATTGAATAGTGGTACAATATAGGAACAATACAAAAGACATCAGGCTTTTTGCCCGGTGTCTTTTTGATTATAAAAAATGCTCCATAGTGCAGCAGTTTTTATGATATGAAACCAATCTATGATACAAGGAAAAATTATAAGAAAGATAGAGGAGAGGTATATGATATTTCAGTATGAATTAAAAGACAACAGTCTTCGGGTCATGGTGCCAAAAGAACTTGACCACCACAGTTCCATTGATCTGCGTTCGCAGACGGATATGTTACTTCAAACGTATCATGTGAAAAATCTGGTTTTTGATTTTAAAGATACGGAGTTTATGGACAGCTCCGGAATCGGCATGATGATCGGGCGGTGCAAAAACATGGATTTTACGGGTGGAGAAGTTCGGGCAGAGCATATGAATGGACGTATCCGAAAGATTTTTTTGTTGTCAGGATTGCATAAAATGGTAAAGATTGAGGAAGGCGGAGAAGAAGAATGAGAAAAAATGAGATGTATATGAGTTTTTTGGCAGATTCCGTGAATGAGAGTCTTGCACGTATTACCGTTGCGGCATTTGCAATGGAGTTAAATCCTACGATGGAGGAAATTGAAGATATCCGTACTTCCGTTTCGGAGGCGGTGACAAACGCAATTATCCATGGCTACGAAGAAAAAGAAGGAATGGTAGAGATCCACTGTGTACTCTTAGACCGGTTATTACATATTGAGATCAAGGATAACGGAAAAGGAATTCCTGATGTGGAAAAAGCAAAACAGCCGTTTTATACGACAAAACCGGAGTGTGAGCGTTCCGGAATGGGGTTTGCTTTTATGGAGGCATTTATGGATTCCGTGAAAGTGGAGTCTGAGCTGCATATCGGAACCAGGATTACGATGGAAAAGGAGATAGGGAAAGTAGAGGATGAGTGATTTTACGGAAAGGCTTACCAGGGCACATACAGGAGATGAAAAGGCCAGGGAAGAGCTGATTCTGGAGAATCGTCCGTTAGTCTATGCGGTGGTCAAGCGTTTTGAGTACCGGGGCTATGACAGGGAAGAACTCTTTCAGATCGGAATGATAGGTCTGATGAAAGCGATTGATCGTTTTGATACAAAGTACGAGGTGGCATTTTCCACCTATGCCGTACCGTTGATCACGGGGGAATTGAAACGTTTTTTTCGGGATAATTCCATGATGAAGGTTTCGAGAGGTTTGAAGGAACAGGGATACCATATTGCAAAAGCAAGGGAAAAAATTGAGCAGGAAAAAGGCAGGGATGCCACCTTAGAGGAAATTTCAAAGGAGACGGGGCTTAGTACCGAGGAAATCCTTATGGCAACGGAGGCGAATCGGGAAGTCTCTTCTTTATCGCAGAGCATTTATGAAAAAGACGGCAGTGAGATTTCGTTAGAAGAGCAGTTGTCTGCAAAAGGCGGGGCAGTTCCGGCAGGGAGTGACCAGTCCGGGGAAGGAGATTATGAAAAAGAATTTGTGGTCAACCGGATCTTAGTGGAGCAGCTTTTAGGAGAGTTAAACGAAAAAGAGCGGAAGCTGATCACGCTGCGGTATTTTGAAGAAAAAACACAGGTACAGGCTGCAAAGGAATTAGGGGTCAGCCAGGTACAGGTTTCGCGTTTAGAAAAGAAGATCCTATTGAGGCTGCGAAAGCGTGTCTAAAGAAAAAAGAAGAGTTATCCGATATTATTTACAAATAGGAACAATCATGTGGGGTGACAATATGAGCAGGATAACATCGTATGGAAAGCAGAGCATAACGGATTTATTAGGAAAAATGAATCAGGCAGAGAATGCAATAGATCAGGCGGATAAAACAGAAGATGGAAAGAGTACAAAAAAAGATAAGAGCAAAGTATTTGCAGGCGACCTGAATCTGATTGATGATCCGGTAACTAAAAAACGGAAAGAGGCACAGCAAAAAGCTCTGAAGGTCGTAAAGGATGCCTGGGATATCGACCGTTCTATTGATGCGGATATCCAGGAGCGAAGAGATCACTATGACAAAATGAAGACTTTGTACAGTGAGTCACAGGATGAGGTTTTAAAGATCAATGACCAAAAAAAGGCATTGAGAGAGCAGCACATGGTAGAGCCGGATTCTCAGGAACAAAAAGATTTAGAACTCTTAGAGAAAAGACAGGTTTGCATGAGTGGAAAATTCAATATTGAGTTGACCGAGGAGGAGTGGAAACGCTGTGAAGAAATCGATAAGGCTGGACTGACCAACTACCAGGAACAGGCATTAGAATTAAATAAACGGAGTATCCATTTCCGGGAGGAACTCAAGGAAGCCCAAAAGGGTATGAAGGAGGATGTAGCCAAGATCAAGACAATCCGTTTGGAACGTTTGAAGTCAGATCCTATGGTAGAAGCAGAGAAAAATGCAGATCAGATCATGGAAAATGCGAGCAAAGAAATTATCGGTCTGTTGAAACAGGAAGCCATAGACAACATGGATGAAAAGCAGCAGGAAGCTGAAGAAAAGGCGAAAGATACCAAGGAAGAGAAGAAAGAGGAAGAAAAAAAGTTAGAGGAACAGAAGTTAGAACGGGCAAAACAGGAAGCTATGATGATGCAGACCAAAGAAGCGGCAAGAAAAGTCCGGGCACAGCAGAAGCACGTGGAGGCATCGGATGTGGATATGGGAGAGATCGTGACCCTTGCAAGAGACTACCGTCAGCCGGAAAATGTGTCGCAGACTTTGAATGAGATCAAGAATAATATGAAACTGTTAGAGGCGGATTTGAAGGGAATCCAGGTGGATGAAGAGGGATAAGAAATATTCATTGTCACTGGTTCGACCAGCAACCAAAAGGGGCGTATTCACGAAAAAACCACGAAAAATATGTAAAAAGTAGTAGAAAATCGTTAAAAAACTTGTAATTTCATTAAAAAAGTATTAAAATTGAACTCATCGGCTGGTATGACCAGCCAAAGAATATCATATATTTAAGTAGCATTGAAGGAGGAAAGAAGATATGTTATTCAACCTTTATGGCGATAACGCCATGTGGCAGCTTCTCGGATGGGTCCTGGTATTTGCCGGATTAGTTATCTGTAATGAAATTGCCCGTCGTACAAAAGCAGGAGGAGTATTCTTTTTCCTGATCTTACCACTTGCATTGACAGTTTATTTTATTGCCATCGCAGTAGGCGCAGCAAACGGCTCAGAATGGGCATTAAACAACCAGACACATAAATACATGAACGGTTGGTTCCATTATGCGAAGCTGTATGCAGCAGTAGCAGGATGTATTGGTTTCATGATGCTCAAATACAAATGGGGCATTGGAAAGAAAGAATGGTTTAAACCATTCCCATTCATCATCGTAGCAATTAACATTTTAATCGCAGTATGTTCTGACTTTGAGTCTGCAATCAGAGGTGCACAGGCATTTGCTGAGACCGGTTCCAGATACTGGTTATCTAACGAGGGCGTATGGCTCTACGGTGGATGGTGGAACTGGGCAAACGGTATTGCCGGAATTCTTAACATCTTCTGTATGACAGGATGGTGGGGAATCTACACATCCAAGAAAAAAGATGATATGTTATGGCCTGATATGACATGGCAGTTTATCTTAGCATACGATGTATGGAACTTTACTTATACATACCTGAACCTTCCTACACATAGCTGGTACTGTGGTATTGCATTATTATTAGCACCTACATTCGCAGCAATGTTCTGGAACAAGGGTGGTTGGATCCAGAACCGTGCAAATACTTTAGCAACATGGTGTATGTTCGCTCAGGTATTCCCATTATTCCAGGTAGGATCTAAGTTTGCAGTATTACCATCTCTTTATGGAAAAGAGTGGACAAATGGTTTAGAGTTAGCTACAGCAGCTCAGCCTACATACGCAAACCCAACAGCTCAGGGTGTAATGGCAATCCTTGCAATCGTTGTAAACGTACTTTGCATTACCATTATCATCAAACGTTCTCTTGAGCAGAAGAAGAACCCATACAAGAACGAAATCTTTACAGATCAGAAAGACTTCCAGATTGCTATGGCAAGAGCTGAAGAGCAGTAAGAAGAATAGAAATTGTGAGAAGACATGGAGGAGGCTCTGTGTCTTCTTTTTTTGTGTGATCTGTTAGGAAGGGTAATGTTCAGCAAGCTCCTGACGATTATTCCAGGTTTCCTTGTGCTAAGCATTCCGATGAACCTCCTTAAAAGCAGGAATCGTGTTCGCCAAAGGGCTCCACGCTTCCGGGAGTTTCATCTCCATAGCACAAAAAGAAACTTTTCATAATCGTCGGGAGCTCGCTGGGATATACACTTTCTAATACGGTTCGGGGAGGATGTTTCGCAGAGCAACTTATGAGGACAGCAGTATTGACAAAGGGATAATGTCCGTCGAACTCCTGCCCATGATATCACGCTTCCTTGTGCAAATCATTTCGATGAACCTCCTTCAAAGCAGGAATCGTGTTCGCCAGAGGGCTCCACGCTTCCGGGAGTTTCATCTCCATAGCCCCAAAAGAAACTTTTCATAATTGTCGGGAACCCGCTGGGATATAGGTTTTCTAATGCGGTTGGGGAGAGCAGTTCTATGTTAAGATTTTCAGGCGAATATTACAAGTAGAGTGGTGCAGAGTAGGTATGGTATTGGATGTTACTTACATAGTATTGCCAATTTCTTTAACATTTCTAAAATATCGAATAATTCCATAAATATAATTCTTTTAGAAGTTGTTTTAGGATTTTCTATGTAGTACGCGACCTCGGCTATCCCCACAGACAGTTGCGAGGCTTACGTCGTGAGGAGCACACTGCCGCTCATGGTTTGTGTTTGTTTGAGCCCGTAGGGCGAGTTACACAAAACATGAGCAAAAAGGCGTGTGAGACGAACAGGAAACGCAGCATGTCAGTGGGGATAGCCGAGGTCGCTTCCATCATACAAAAGTAGAAGCATACAAAAATAAAAATATCCAAGGACAGCCGTATTGCACAAAATCCGGTTGTAACCCACTTCCCACCATGCTATAATACCCTCAAAGCATATTTTCTTATATAAGGCAGCACTTCTGCCGTAGTCTATAACAAATCTTATTCAGATCAGAAAAACAAAAATCTCATAAACTCACAAAAAGCCTTGCATTTTTCAAAAGTATTATATATAATAGTAGAGCATGATTTTTGTATAATGCGTGCTGGGATGGCTCAGTTGGTAGAGCAGCTGATTCGTAATCAGCAGGTCGTGGGTTCGAGTCCCATTCTCAGCTTTTTAGAATATCTGTGAAGAAGATTCCTGCAAAAGTAAATCGATGAAAAGTCGATTTATTTTTTTGCAGAAAATGGTAGAAGGATATTATAGAAGCAAAGAAGAGAGAAAGAGGGGAAGGAGTATATGTCGTATTTTTGCCACATTTACTATTGTACAAAGAAAAAAGAAGAAAATCAAAAAGAGTTATCGAAGCGGCTTTTAACCTATGGATTTTGGCACAGTTTTGGGATTTCCTATGAAGAAAGTATGATAGAGCGGAGAAGTAACGGAAAGCCTTATTATATAGGAAATGAAAATGAGATTTTTTTTAATCTGAGTCATGGGCAGGAGCTGATCGCAGTTGCATGTGCAGACTGCGAAGTAGGGATAGATGCAGAAAGCATGAGAAAAGTCCGTGAAAATGCCATGCGAAGAACCTGCACACGAAAAGAGTGGGAATGGCTGCAACAGTCGGAGCAAAAAGAATTGGATTTTTTGCGCCTTTGGACATTGAAAGAAAGTTATATGAAAATGACAGGCAAAGGATTTTCCATTCCACCGGAAATGATTGGATTTACACTGGATGAGAAGGGGAAGATACAGAGTGAAAAAGAGGGAGTGTTCAGACAGTATCTCTTAGCGGAAGGAGTAATTTCTGTCTGTATAAAGGAAAATGCAGAGACAGCAGATTACTTTAAAGTCCGGAAAGTAGAATGGGAATCATAAAAATTTTTAAATCATGTAATCCGAAAGATTTTCAAAATAGGGATAGCAGTCCAAAGAAAAATATGATAATATAATAAAGGATATTTAATACCAAAAGATAACAAAAAGGAGAGGGAACATGAAAAAGAAAATTGCAGCAATGCTCGTTATTATGTCTTTAGCTTGTATACAGCTTGCCGGATGTGGTCAGGAAGAGAAAAAGACAGAAGATAACAAAAAAACAGAAACTGTCGAGAGCAAGACAGAAAAGAAGAGCGAAACAAAGAAGGATAACAAAAAAACAGAAAAGAAAGATTCTAATGAGACAGACAAGAAGATCACAGATGTGAAACGTGGTACTATTGCAGATGGAATGTATAAGAATGAGAGCTTTGGCGTATCATTCCCGGTTGCATCTAACATGATTGCCTGCACCGATGAGCAGATTGCCCAGACACTGAATCTTGGAACAGACTTTTTAGAGAATCAGGAGACTTATACCGCTGAAACAATGGAAGATGTTATGGAAGGTGCGTTGTATGATACCATCATCCTGTTTTCTGATAACAGTTCCAGTGTATCTGTCATCTATGAAGATATGGATAAGGCAGATTCAATCAGTATCACAGAGGAGCAGTATTTAAAGGCAGTTGGCAATTCACTGACATCTCTTAATATGGGATATGAGGTAGAAGAGCCTACGACTCAGGATATCGGCGGAACGGAGTTTGCGTCAATGACATCAAAAACAAGTCAGTATCAGCAGACATACTGTATCCATAAAGTTGGCAATTATATGATTGAATTTATCTTTACCTATACAGATGCAACAGAGCAGGAAGTAAACAACTTTATCTCACAGATTGCATTTGAGAGTCCGTTATAAAAAAAATGAGATTGTGAAAAGGATGGGAATTATCCCATCCTTTTTTGATACCATTTTTCTGCAAAGCCAATCAATCCGTAAAGTCCCATGGAAATCATGCAGAGAATCACAATGGACATCAGCATCCAATCCATTTTAAATACCTGGGAGGCATAGATGATGAGGTAGCCAAGGCCGCATTTAGAGGAAATAAATTCTCCGATGATAACGCCGACTAAACACAGACCGATATTGACTTTTGCCAGACTCAGAAGCCTTGGGACATTAGCGGGAAGCAGTACTTTTGTGAGTATATGCCATCTGTTTCCGCCAAGTGTCTGTATCAGCTTTATTTTATCCGTATCTACGTCCTCAAATCCCTGATGGAGGTTAAGGATGGAACCAAAGATAGCAACGGACATGCCAGTCAGAATAATGGTTTTATAGTTTGCTCCCAGCCAGACAATCAGCAGAGGAGCCAAAGCGGATTTTGGGAGACTGTTCAGTATTACAAGGTAAGGCTCTAAAGTTTCCGATAATTTTCGGCTGCACCACAGTAAGATTGCAAATAATAATGAAAAAAAGAAAACAAATGCAAAACTGACAAAAGTCTCAAAAAGCGTAATCCCTGTATGGAGCAGGATGGAGCCATCTTTTAGCATAGAAATAAAACAGGTTACAATTTTAGAAGGACTGCTGAAAACAAAAGAATCAATGATCCCGGCATCGGCAGTAAATTCCCAAAGGAGTAAAAAAAGAATACAGATACTGCTTCTTCCGATCCGCACAGTGCGTCGGTGTTTTTTTTGGGAAAGAATATATTGCTTTTGGGCAATGGATAATTCACTCATCATGGTTTAACTCCTTCCAGATGATATTGAAGTAGTCTTTAAATTGTGGAGCAGCACGCCGCTCAAAAGGTGTTAAGGATTCTTCAAATTCTAAAGGAACAACAGCGGCAATCTGTGCCGGACGTTCACTTAGTACAATGACACGGTTTGCCAGACTAACTGCTTCAGACAGGTCATGGGTGACGAGAATCGCTGTTTTTTCCTCCTGTTTGATGATCATGCCAATATCGTCTGCTACTTTCAGACGGGTCTGGTAGTCTAGGGCAGAAAATGGTTCATCTAAGAGCAAAAGTGTAGGATTTAAAACAAGAGTCCGGATAAGAGCGGCTCTTTGGCGCATACCGCCGGAAAGTTCACAGGGACGTTTGTCTTTAAAATCATAGAGACCGTAATTTTTTAAAAGTGAATTGGCATAGGCGGTGGATGCAGAGTTGATGTTTCCCTGAATTTCTAAGCCAAGCTGGATATTTTTCCAGATGGTCCGCCATTCCAACAGATGATCTTTTTGCAGCATGTAGCCGATGGGATTGTTAGATTGCTCCTGTAAGCGTTTTCCGTTTAGCAGGATTTCGCCTTCTTCCGGTAGGAGCAGACCTGCGATCAGGGAAAGCAGCGTGGTTTTTCCACAGCCGGATGGCCCTACAACTGCGATGAAATCTCCTTTACAGACGGTAAAATGAATGTTTTGAAGAGCCGGTGTTTCACCCTGCATGGAATGATAGGCATAGTTTATGTGATTGATCTCAAGCAGTGGTTCCATAACAATCCTCCTGATAAAATATAGTATCTGGTGTAAACACGTTGATTCGCTTGCACTCATTACATTGTATGAAGAAAAACGGAAAGGGTGCTAAGAGCGGGGCAATGACAAATCCGGGGACATGAAGTATAATGGATGCAGGAAAAGACGGTTTTGGAGGTGGATATGGGACAAGAATCAGAAAAGAAGCATAGAAAAATTTATCTGTTGCTCATCATGCTGCTCTTGGTGGCAGGTATTCTTCTTGGGATTTTGTATTTTCAATCTTCACAGGAAATAGAAAAATCACAAAAAGAAGACGCGGCATCTTCTAAAAAACAGGAACATAGTATGAAAACAAATGAGAAAACAGAGAAAGAGCAGAAACAGGGAAGTATGCAGGAACAGGAAAGTATGAAAACAAATGAGAAAGCCGAAGTTAACATAAAAGAAATGCAGGCAGGAGATGTTGTGGAGGATTCCGTCATAACACAAACAGGTATGGAGCAGTTTTTTTATAAGGAAGAACTGACTGATGAGGTATTTGCAAGAATGGATGGCGTATCTTATCCGCAAAATGCACAGATTGGCAGGGAAGAGTTATGTTATCTTCGGGTGCTTCATACGGGTTTTGATGAAAAGACATATATAGGCGAGCTGGTGGTCAATCAAAAGATTGCAGACGATGTCTTAGAAATCATGAAAGAACTCTACGAAAATCATTATCCGATCGAAAAAATGCGCTTAATTGATGAGTACGGGGCAGATGATGAAGCATCCATGAGTGATAATAATACATCTGCTTTTAATTACCGCACCATTGCGGGAACAAACAGGCTTTCTAAGCATGGACAGGGGTTAGCAGTAGATATCAATCCAAGATATAATCCATGCGTGCGGACAAAAAACGGGATCACTACGGTAGAGCCGCAAAACGGAAGCGCCTATGTGGATAGGAATGCAGATTTTTCTTATAAAATTACAGAAGGAGATCTGTGCCTGCAACTCTTTTTAGAACATGGATTTACATGGGGAGGCAGTTGGAACAGTGTAAAAGACTATCAGCATTTTGAAAAGGCGGTAGAGTAAAGTGTCCGATATTTGGATGAATAATTATACATATTGACGGAGAATAAGAATTGCATTTTTACAAAAAGTGAGATAAAATAAAACAGCTATGATAGAAACGAACCGTGAATCGTAGCAGGATTGATCGAGGCGGAAAATGAACCAGCAAAAGAATCAGCAAAAAAATCAAACGAAACAAAATTACCAGAAAATCTTAGACCGCACCATAGAGGAACTGCAGCAGCTACAGCGTGTTCCGACATTATTGCTGCACAGTTGTTGTGCTCCATGCAGCAGCTATGTACTGGAGTATCTGTCGGAGTATTTTCAAATTACGGTGTTATACTACAACCCGAATATTTATCCGGATGAAGAGTATAAAAAAAGAGTGGCAGAGCAAAAGAAGTTCATCGAACGGTTCCCGGCAAAAAATAGGATCTCATTTATAGAAGGAAGATTTAATAAAGAAGATTTTTATGCGATGGCAAAAGGTTTAGAAGAGGTGCCGGAAGGCGGAGAACGATGTTTTGCCTGCTATGAAATGAGACTTCATGAGGCGGCGGAATATGCAAAACGGTTGGGAATGGATTATTTTACAACAACACTTTCTATCAGCCCTTTGAAAAATGCGGCAAAGCTTAACGAGATTGGCTTGAAGTTAGAAGAGGAATACGACGTGCATTATCTGTTATCGGATTTTAAAAAGAAAAACGGTTATCAGCGCTCCGTAGAGTTGTCGCATGAGTACGGAATGTACCGCCAGGATTATTGTGGCTGTGTGTTTTCCATGCGGGAAAGGGAACGTGTCCGCAAAGAACAGACAGAGAGATAAAAAATTATAAATCAAATAAAAAAGAAAGAGGTAAGGAACATGGCACAGTTATGGGGAGGACGTTTTACAAAAGAGACAGATCAGCTTGTCTATAATTTTAATGCGTCCATTACATTTGACCGGAAATTTTACAAACAGGATATCGAGGGAAGCATTGCCCATGTTACAATGTTAGGAAAACAGGGAATTCTTACAAACGAGGAAGCACAGGACATCATTAAAACCTTAAAAGAGATCCAAAGTGAAGTAGAGAATGGAACATTAGAAATTTCCTCAGAGTATGAGGATATCCATAGTTTTGTGGAGGCAACCCTGATTGACCGGTTAGGTGATACCGGTAAAAAATTACATACCGGAAGAAGCCGTAATGATCAGGTGGCGTTGGACATGCGTCTTTATACCAGACAGGAAGTAATGGCAACAGATGCATTGTTAGAAGAATTGTTAAATGTACTTTTAAGAATCATGGAAGAAAATACAGAGACCATAATGCCTGGATTTACACATTTACAGAAGGCACAGCCGATTACGTTAGCACATCATATGGGAGCTTATTTTGAGATGTTTAAAAGAGACAGACAGCGTCTGCGTGACATCTTTGAAAGAATGAATTACTGCCCATTGGGTTCCGGGGCATTAGCAGGTACTACCTATCCGCTGGATCGAGATTATACGGCGGAACTGATGGGATTTTACGGACCGACCTTAAACAGCATGGACGGTGTGTCCGACAGAGATTATCTGATTGAGTTCCTGTCAGCACTTTCTACGATTATGATGCATTTGAGCCGTTTCAGCGAAGAAGTCATTATCTGGAATTCAAATGAATATCAGTTTGTAGAGATCGATGATGCTTACAGCACCGGAAGCAGTATTATGCCACAGAAGAAAAATCCGGATATTGCGGAATTAGTCCGTGGCAAGACCGGACGTGTCTATGGTGCATTGGTGTCACTGCTCACAACCATGAAAGGAATCCCGCTAGCATATAATAAAGATATGCAGGAGGATAAAGAACTTTCCTTTGATGCGATGGATACGGCAAAAGGCTGTATTGCATTGTTTACAGGCATGTTAGATACGATGAAATTCAATCAGGAAGTGATGCGCAACAGTTCGAAAAACGGATTTACCAATGCGACAGACGCTGCCGATTATCTGGTAAATCATGGCGTACCATTCCGTGATGCACATGGGATCGTAGGTCAGATCGTACTTTACTGTATTGATAAAAATATGGCGATCGATGATATGTCTTTAGAGGAATTAAAAGCCATCAGTCCGGTATTTGAAGAAGATATTTATGATGCAATTTCCATGGAAACCTGTGTCAATAAACGTCTGACGATCGGCGCACCGGGAAAAGAGGCAATGGAAAAAGTAATTGCCTTAGAAAAAGAATATCTTGCAAAAAATCATGGCTCAGACTGGTTAAAACAGTAAGAATTGTTGAAAATGCATAAGAAATTTAGAAATCTAAGAGAAAATTTTAGCAAAATATGAATTGTTTTTTTGTCGAAAATAGCATAGTATTTTAACAGAAAGACAAATGTCCGCAATAAGCGGACAAAACAAGCGAAATGTGTGAGGAGATTAGATATGAGCGACAGATTAAAAGTAGGTATTTTAGGCGGAACGGGAATGGTAGGACAGCGTTTCATTTCCCTGTTAGAGAATCATCCGTGGTTTGAGGTAACGACCATTGCAGCAAGCCCTAGAAGTGCCGGTAAGACATATGAAGAGGCAGTCGGAGGAAGATGGAAGATGGACACTCCAATGCCGGAAGCCGTGAAAAAGATTGTTGTCATGAATGTCAATGAAGTGGAAAAAGTAGCATCAGAAGTAGATTTTGTATTTTCCGCAGTAGATATGACAAAAGAGGAAATCAAAAAAATCGAGGAAGAGTATGCAAAGACAGAGACACCGGTTGTATCAAACAACAGTGCACATCGCTGGACACCGGATGTACCGATGGTAGTACCGGAGATCAATGCAGAACATATGAAAGTCATTGAGTTCCAGAAAAAACGTTTAGGAACCACCAGAGGATTTGTGGCAGTAAAACCAAACTGTTCTATTCAGTCCTACGCACCGGTACTGACGGCATGGAAAGAATTTGAGCCATATGAGGTAGTTGCAACCACTTATCAGGCAATTTCAGGTGCAGGAAAAACCTTTAAAGACTGGCCGGAGATGGAAGGCAACATTATTCCATACATCGGTGGCGAAGAAGAAAAGTCTGAAAAAGAGCCGCTTCGTATCTGGGGCGAGATCAAAGACGGTGTGATCGTACCGGCGGAAAGCCCGGTCATTACCTGCCAGTGCATCCGTGTTCCGGTATTAAACGGACATACAGCAGCCGTATTTGTAAAATTCAAAAAACAGCCGACCAAAGAGCAGTTGATCGAAAAACTTGTAAACTTCAAAGGAGCACCACAGGAGTTAGGACTTCCGAGTGCACCAAAACAGTTTATCCAGTATTTAGAAGACGATAACCGCCCACAGGTAGCTTTAGATGTGGATTATGAAAACGGAATGGGCGTATCTGTCGGACGTTTAAGAGAAGATACGGTATACGATTGGAAATTCGTTGGTTTATCCCATAATACAGTCCGCGGAGCCGCAGGCGGAGCGATTCTGTGTGCTGAGCTTTTAAAAGCACAGGGATATATTACAAAAAAATAAAGAAAGTATTGTTGTTTTTTGAAAGAAGCCGCAAATGTGGCTTCTTTTTTGGATATAGGAAATTTTGTTCTGGCAAAAATTTTTGTAATAAGATTTTAAATCAAGCTGTTTTCTATGGTATAATCGGAATGAAAATAATCAGCTTTCCCTTTTGGGAAAACATAGTAAATAACGGGGAACAGGTGGAAGGAGATTTTTTTATGAAGGCAAAAAGGATTTCAGCATGGATCATTGCAGTATCACTCTGCATTACAAACAGCGGACTGGTGTATGCAGCCGAAAATACCGGAATGGAAGAGAGCACCATACAGGCAGTTCAGGAAGAAGATTCCATAAAAGAAAAAAAGGATGAGGAGCCTGCAGCGGAGTGTGTTTCTGAGGACGTACAGGCGGAAATAAGCAATGAAAATGAATTAAGTGGGGAAATTACCACGGAAACGGAAAACGTGCCTGAAAACGGCACTCAGGAACAGCACGATTGGGAAGCTAAATTATATTTAGATGGAACGGCAGAGATCACAAAATATACGGGCAGTGATAAGGATGTAGTCATACCATCCACGATCGAGGGTCATACGGTAACCTCACTGGAGCAGGAGGTATTTTATAAGAATACAACGGTGGAAACCATTCATATACCGGCAACAGTGATCCATATGGGGCATCCCGGAGATGTAGTGATAACTACATTTGATGGAACAAAATCACTGAGATCGATCACAGTGGAAGAAGGAAATCCGGTTTATTTTTCCAGGGATGGGGTGTTGTTTCGGTATGCAGCAGATAATGGGAAACCAATGATTGAGCGTTATCCGGAAAATAAGCCGGGTGAAACATATATTATTCCGAGAGATATTGATGCAGTAGGAGATTTTTATCAGCCTAAAAATCTAAGGAAGATCGTTATTCCTGATACGGTAAGTTTTATCGGAATATCAGCATTTACGGGACTTTCAGACGCAACGATAGTATTCTGCCATACCGAACCTTCACAAGTTGATGTAAGAGATATATTTGCCAGTCTTACAAACTGTAAGATCATTGTTAAGAATCAGGCAATGAAAGAAGCAATTGGATCGGCAGATGACTTTTATAATTCGGAAAACACCAGTGTGTTGTTGGAGTCCGAATTATCTGCAGAAGAAAGAAATGCATACCTGACACCGGCAACAGATCTAACCTTTGCTGATGGAAGCAGGACAAAGAACATCACATTAGAGCCGGAGGAAAACTGTACGATCGACTATCAGCTTTTCCCGGAAGACACAACGGATGTTGTGACATGGAAAAGCTCCGATGATAAGGTGGCATATGTAGAGACAATTAATGGACATTCTACATTAAAAGCAGTCAATCATGGACAATGTACCCTTGTTGGAACAGATGGAAGAGGTCGTACACTTACAATAAAAGCGGTTGTCTCTGTACCGATTAAAGATATTCAATGTATGGTTCACTATGAACAATTTACCAATAATGGAATAGCCGTCTTGGACTATCATACGGTAAAGCATGATTTCAGTTTTAATGCAGAGGGAGAACACAGAGTCTATTTTTCAATCTGGTCAAATGCTCCGGAAAGTTATGGAAAAGATACACCAACCTGTAATGAACTTTTAAATTGGAATATTACAGGTGATACAGATAAACTGGTATATGGTGTAGAACACGAATCGAATAGTTGTGGTGAGAAATGGGATGAGCACTATTTTAAAGTAAACGGAGCTGGAAGTGTCACAATTAATGTTTCGGTAAAAGATGATGATGGAAGTATAAAAAACGGGAAATTTACGGTAAAAGTTTTAAAATCGTCTATCTGCAATTCTGTAGTAAGCGTTAATAATGTAAATTACAATGGAAAAGCACAGATGCCGGAGGCGAAAGTAATATTAAAAGATAAAGAGCTGAAGAAAGGAACCGATTATACGATATCGTATTCTGATAATACGAAACCGGGAACCGGAAAAGCGATCATTAAAGGGACTGGAAATTATACTGGAGAGACAGTAGCCTATTTTGAGATACAGAAAAAAGACAGCACAACAGATTCTGGAGAGAAAGACCAAAAAACCGATCAGAAAAAAGATAACACAACCGAGAAATCAGGTCAGAAGATAACGGGTATCTCTTCCAGTTATAAGAAAGCGTATAATTCCTCCTTTACTTTAAAACCAAAAGCTAAAGGCAAGATTACCTATAAGAGCAGCAATACAAAGGTTGCCACGGTAAACAGTAAAGGCAAAGTGAAGATCAAAGGAACCGGGAAAGTAACGATCAGCATAACGGCAAAAGAAACATCGGCTTATAAAAAGCAGACGAAGAAAGTAACCATTTATGCCGTACCGGGAAAGCGTGATATTAAGAAGCTGTCCTCCGGGAAGAAAAAGCTGACGGTGCAGTGGAAGAAAGATAACCGATCAGACGGCTATCAGGTGCAGTATTCCACGGACAAAAAGTTCAAAAAGAACGTAAAGAATGTAGTGATCGGAAAGAAACAGACCACGAAGCAGACTATTAAAAAGCTAAAGACCGGAAAGAAATACTATGTACGGATCCGTTCTTACAAAAAGATAAGCGGAAAGAAATACTACGGAACCTGGAGCAGCAAAAAGACGGTAAAAGTAAAGTAGCATATAGGGAAATACAAAAAAGACATCGAAAAGATGTCTTTTTTGTGCTTCAAAGCAAAGTCGGATAATGGTGCTACTTGTAAAAATGTGATATAATATATTTTGGGTACTGTCATAACGGTAGGCGGTTAGTCCTTCTGTAGAGGGACTGTGACCCTCTGATTACATAGAAACCTGAAAATGGAATCCAGTGGAAAGGAGGGCTAAGCCAATGAGTATTGTAGACTTCATTGCAGTAGTTAGCTTCGGCTTGACCTGCTTTAGTATCGGATACACATTCGGTAAAGATAATGATAAACCACAAAAATAGCCGCCCATGTCCAAGTGAAGCAGCTATTTTTGTTTGACTTTATATCGGACTAACCGTCTATCGGCAGTACCTATTTCTAACATTATATTATCACGCAGGATTGTAATTGTCAAAGAGTTTGTAGAACAGGACATCCGGGCATCGGATCAGTTAACATGAGTTTGGCAGGAAAGCAGTATAGGAGGAAATATAGGAAATGTATGGTATTTCTTTTGAGTTAAATTTAGAAGTTTTAAAGAAAGAGTATGGTAATTCGTATCATTGTGCTTATGAAGAAGTTAGGCATGAGTTGGGCAATGTTGGATTTGAATGGACACATGGCAGTGTCTACATCAATAAAAGCAATGAAAATAGCTTGACAACGGTATATAAGGCAATCAGTCGATTATCAAAGATTGAATGGTTCAGAAATAGTGTTCGTGATATTAGAGCTTTTAAAGTAGAAGATTGGTCAGATTTTACAGAGATTGTAAAAAACGGAAGGTAAATTTAAGAGCCGTAGAATCCGATTCTTATTTTGTATATTTTCTGTAGAGGCATATAACTGAGTTTCTTTTCTTGTGGCAAAAATTAAATTGTGATATAATGAGTACAAATGAGTTAACATGCCCGCACATCGAAAGAATCTTTGATTTTTGAGATGCACTGTAGATATAGAGTATACGAAACACACATCAATTCACATATGAGGAGGGAAGTCTATGATTATCAGAACCGCTGAGATCAAACCATTAGAAGAAGAATATCAGGCAAACGGAAACCGTCTGGTCATCTATTACGGTGATGAGAACTGCCAGAAAGAGCAGCTTTTAAAATATTTTATGCAGGACAAAAAAGCCTTTTATTACAGAGCACGTCCGGCATCCGAGCAGCAGCAGCGAAAAATGATGGGGATGCAGATAGAAGAGCAGTATGATGCAGCCATAAAAAAATACACCTATGAAGAGTGTTTTAACCGGATCAAAAGCGGTGATGCGTCCAAACTGGTCGTGATCATTGATGAATTTCATCATATCGCAAAAAAGGATGATACTTTTTTAGAGGCAATTATGAAGTTAAAGGCAAAACGCCTTTATCCGGGGCCGGTTCTGATCATTTTAGCAAGCAGTGCCTTTAAGTGGATTGAAGAAGAGGGCAGGGAGCTGCTTAAAGCAAGTCTTAAAAAAGTTGACCGCATAGTGCGTTTAAGAGATATGCAGTTCTTAGAACTGGTACATGCACTGCCGGAATATTCCGTAAGCGAATGTGTGGAAACCTACGGGATCATTGGCGGAGTACCGGCATATGTGAACCGTTGGAGTTCTAAAAAAGATCTGAAATATAATGTGTGTAAGCATATCCTGTCACCAAACGGAAATCTTTTCCGTGAGGCAGAGCGCGTAGTGGGCAGGGATTTAAGGGAATTATCTGTCTATAATACGATCTTATGCTCGCTTGCAGCAGGCAACCGCAAGCTGAATGATCTTTATCACGATACGGGATTTTCAAGAGCTAAGATCAGTGTATACTTAAAAAATCTGATGGCATACGATATTGTAGAGAAGATCAGTGTGTTTGAAACCGGAGGATGGGACAATGCACAAAAAGGTCTGTATCAGATCAAACATACCCTGATCCACTTCTGGTACAAGTTTGTTTATCCGCACATGAGCGGATTGTATGAAATGAGTACCGAGGAATTTTATGAGCGCTATATCAAAGAAGAATTGAATGACTATCTGAACCGCTATTTTGTAAAAGTATGTGGTGAGTATCTGGCATTGTTAAATGCACAGGGACAGTTGGCAGTACAGGCAGTGAAAATGGGCGTATGGATCGGAAAAAAAGGAACCATTGATATCATTGCACAGGATTCCGTGCGGCAGAATATCGTGGCAATCTGCAACTGGTCAGAGCCGGAACTGACCGATGAAATGTGGAAAAATTTAGAATTTTCGATGAAACAGGCAAAAATCAAAGCGGAGCAGTATTATCTGTTTTCTGCACAGTCCTTTGATGAAGCAATCCGGGAGAGAGCAGAAGAAAATCCGAAAATAAAATTAATTGATATGAATGAATTGTAGGAGTGATTATGGCGAAAGCTTTATACATAGCGGAAAAACCAAGCGTTGCGCAGGAATTTGCAAAAGCATTAAAGTTAGAGATGCGTAACCACAATGGTTATAAAGAGGGCGAAACAGCAGTCGTGACATGGTGTGTCGGTCATCTTGTCACGATGAGTTATCCCGAAGTATATGATGAAAAATATAAAAAGTGGAGTCTTGAGACACTTCCGTTTTTACCGGAAGAGTTCCTGTATGAAGTGATTCCAAGTGCAAAGAACCAGTATGAAATCGTATCGCAGCTTTTAAACCGGGAAGATGTGGATACGATTTATGTCTGCACGGACTCAGGGCGTGAGGGAGAATATATCTACCGTTTGGTGGAGCAGATGTCAGGTGTCAAAGACAAAGGAAAGCAGCGGAAACGTGTCTGGATTGATTCCCAGACGGAAGAAGAGATTTTGCGTGGCATCCGCGAGGCAAAGGACTTATCGGAATATGATAACCTGTCCGATTCCGCATATTTGCGGGCAAAAGAAGATTATTTAATGGGGATTAATTTTTCAAGGCTTCTGACCTTAAAATATGGAAATACGCTTGCAAATTATCTGCATGAGCGATATACCGTGATTTCTGTCGGCAGGGTAATGACCTGCGTACAGGGAATGGTGGTACGACGGGAACGTGAGATCCGTGAATTTGTAAAAACACCGTTTTACCGGGTGTTCAGCAGCATGGCGATCGAAGGCACCGGCATAGAGAGCGAGTGGAAGGCAGTTGAGGGAAGTAAATTTTATCAGTCGCCAAAACTCTATAAAGACAATGGATTTTTACAAAAAGAGGATGCCGGGGCGTTTATTGCCGGTCTTACCGGAAACACGGAATTTACCGAGAACGAAAATGGACAGAGCAGCCAGCAGACCGAAGGGACACAGGCAGTTGTAGAAAAAATCGAGAAGAAAAAAGAGCAGAAAAAGCCGCCGCTGTTATATAACTTAGCGGAACTGCAGAATGACTGTTCTAAATTTTTCAAGATCAGTCCGGATGAAACCCTTCGCATTGTGCAGGAATTATATGAGAAAAAATTAGTGACCTACCCAAGAACAGATGCCAGAGTCCTCTCTACGGCAGTATCAAAAGAGATCACAAAAAATATCAAGGGTCTGCAGAATATTCCGGGAGTACGGGCTTATGCCGAAGAGATCATCGCAAATAAAAGCTATCAGGGACTTGCAAAGACACGATATGTCAACGATAAGCAGATCACCGACCATTATGCGATCATTCCGACAGGACAGGGATTTGGGGCGATGAAGAGTCTGAAACCTTTGTCAGTCAAAGTCTATGAAGTTATTACCAGAAGATTTCTTGCGATATTTTATCCGCCTGCGGTATATCAGAAAGTAGCATTGACCTCTGCGATAGAAGGAGAAAAATTCTTTTCTAATTTTAAGGTGTTAGCAGATCCGGGCTATTTAAAGGTCATGGACTACTCGTTTTTTAAGAAAAAACTGGAGGAAAAGCCGGAAGAAGATGCAGACAGCGGGCTTTGCGATACCGAACTGTTAGAACGGATTTCAGCTATGAAAAAAGGAACACAGCTTCCGGTGAAAAGCCTCTACATCAAAGAGGGGGAGACTTCTCCGCCAAAGCGTTACAACTCCGGTTCTATCATACTGGCAATGGAAAATGCCGGACAGTTGATCGAAGACGAAGAGTTAAGAGCGCAGATCAAGGGAAGCGGGATCGGCACCTCAGCGACCCGTGCGGAAATTTTAAAAAAATTAGTGGCAAATAAATATCTGGCATTGAACAAAAAGACACAGATCATCACGCCGACCCTGCTTGGAGAGATGATTTATGATGTAGTAAATGCTTCGATAAGACCATTGTTAAATCCTGATTTAACAGCAAGCTGGGAAAAAGGACTGACCTATGTGGCAGAGGGAAGCATTACGACAGAAGAGTACATGGTAAAATTAGAGAATTTTATCAAAAGACGGACAGATGTGGTATTGAATTTAAGAAATCAATATGCCCTGCGCGGTTCTTTTGATCATGCAGCCGCATATTATAAAAAAGGGAAAACGAAAGGAAAAGAGAAAGACAATGAAAAAGTGTGAGATACATCAGCTCTATAATTTAGAAGAAACCATTGCAGCGGATATTTTTAAAGGTGTGACCTATCCGTGGGAAGTGCTTCCAAAGATTAAAGATTTCATTGTGGAATTGGGAAATACCTTAGATGTGTCAGTATATGAAAAACGCGGAGAGAACATCTGGGTAGCGAAATCTGCAAAGGTGGCAGAGACAGCATTTTTAAATGGACCTTTAATCATTGATGAAGGTGCCGAGGTCAGACATTGTGCCTTTATCAGAGGAAATGCCATCGTAGGAAAAAACTGCGTGGTGGGCAATTCTACCGAGTTGAAAAATGTGATACTTTTTAATTCCGTTCAGGTTCCGCATTATAACTATGTGGGGGATTCCATTTTAGGACATAAGTCTCATATGGGTGCGGGTTCGATTACATCTAATGTAAAGTCGGACAAGACACTTGTGGTTGTAAAAGACGGAAAAGAAGAAATTAAAACAGGACTTAAGAAATTCGGGGCGATGCTTGGAGATTATGTGGAGGTAGGATGCAATTCCGTTTTAAATCCGGGTACGGTCATTGGTGCTCATACCAATGTCTATCCGCTTTCTATGGTACGCGGAGTGGTAGCAGACCATTCTATTTATAAAAATCGCAATGAGGTTGTACAAAAGAACGAGTAAGAGGAGGTAGAAGTCGATGTTATATTTTGAAAATGACTATTCTGAGGGAGCACATGAGAAGGTGTTGAAGCACCTGATCGATACCAATATGGAGCAGTTGTCCGGCTACGGCCATGATACCTACTGTGAGCGGGCAAAGCAGAAAATCAAAGAGGCATGTGAATGTCCGGATGCGGAGATTTTTTTCATCAGTGGAGGAACGCAGACAAACCAGATTGTCATTGATGCGATGCTGCAAGGGTATGAGGGTGTCATTGCAGCTACGACAGGGCATGTCAGCGGACATGAGGCAGGAGCAATTGAATTTACCGGTCATAAGGTACTCACGATTCCACAGGAGAATGGAAAGATATCGGCAGAAGAATTAAAAAAATATTTAACAACTTACTACGGTGATGCAAGTTACGATCATATGGTGTTTCCGGGAATGGTATACATCACACATCCGACGGAATACGGAACACTGTATACAAAGTCAGAATTAGAAGAGATATCCGCAGTTTGCCATGAATACGATCTTCCCCTATATTTAGATGGGGCGCGTCTTGGCTATGCATTAGCAAGTGCAGGCACAGATGTCAGCTTAACGGATATTGCAAACTATTGTGATGTTTTTTACATAGGCGGAACAAAAGTAGGGGCATTGTGCGGCGAAGCAGTTGTGTTTACAAAGAACAATATGCCGAAACATTTCTTTACCAGTGTCAAACAGCATGGCGGACTGCTGGCAAAGGGACGTTTGCTGGGCGTTCAGTTTGATGCATTGTTTACCGATTCTCTTTATTTTGAAATCGGAAAAAGTGCAATTTCCTGTGCACAGCAGTTAAAAGATGCGTTCCGCGACAAAGGATATACCTTTTATCTGGACTCGCCGACAAACCAGATTTTTATTGTGCTGGAGAATGAAAAAATGGCAGAACTGCAAAAAGAAGTGGTCTTCGGACGTTGGGAAAAGGTAGACGAAAACCACACCGTAGCCAGATTTGTGACAAGCTGGGCGACAAAAGAAGAGGATGTGAAACGGCTGATAGAACTATTGTAACATCAGATTGTTCTAATTTTTCAATATCCCCTTGATGTTTTCGACATTTTATGAGAAAATAACTACATCAGTGTGTTAAGAATTTAACGCAACTACAATTTCATCCAATCGAAAGGAGTCTTAAAATGATTTACACACAGGAAGTTCAAAACATGTGTCCGGTTGCTAAAGGTGCAAAACACGAACCGGCTCCAATCCCAGAAGAAGGCAAATGGGTACACTCCAAACAAATCGAAGATATTTCAGGTTTTACACACGGTGTAGGCTGGTGTGCTCCACAGCAGGGTGCCTGCAAACTTTCATTAAACGTAAAGAATGGTATTATTGAGGAAGCATTAGTTGAGACTATCGGATGCTCCGGTATGACACACTCCGCAGCTATGGCAGCAGAGATTTTACAGGGCAAGACAATTTTAGAGGCATTAAATACAGACCTTGTATGTGATGCAATCAATACTGCAATGAGAGAATTATTCTTACAGATTGTATACGGACGTACACAGAGTGCATTCTCTGATGACGGACTTGCAATCGGTGCAGGATTAGAGGACTTAGGAAAAGGACTTCGTTCTCAGGTTGGTACTATGTACGCAACAAAAGAAAAAGGTGTTCGTTACTTAGAGATGGCAGAAGGCTATGTAACAGGTATCGCACTTGACGAAGACAACGAAGTAATCGGATATCAGTTCGTTTCTCTTGGAAAAATGACTGACTTTATCAAAGCAGGTGATGATCCTAACACAGCTTGGGAAAAAGCTAAAGGACAGTATGGCCGTGTAGATGATGCAGCAAAAATCATCGATCCAAGAAAAGAGTAATCGAAAGGAGACGAACAGAAATGGCATTATTTGAATCATATGAAAGAAGAATTGACCAGATCAATTCCGTTTTAAACAGTTATGGAATCAGCTCCATCGAAGAGGCTGAAAAAATTACAAAAGATGCTGGACTTGACGTTTACGAGCAGGTAAAGAAAATCCAGCCGATCTGTTTTGAGAACGCTTGCTGGGCTTACACAGTAGGAGCAGCTATCGCAATCAAAAAAGGCTGCAGAAAAGCAGCAGATGCAGCAGCAGCAATCGGAGAAGGTCTTCAGGCTTTCTGTATTCCGGGTTCCGTTGCAGACCACAGAAAAGTTGGTATCGGCCATGGTAACTTAGGAAAAATGTTATTAGAGGAAGAGACAGAGTGTTTCTGCTTCTTAGCAGGACATGAATCTTTTGCAGCAGCAGAAGGTGCGATCGGTATTGCCGAGAAAGCAAACAAAGTACGTCAGAAACCTTTACGCGTTATCTTAAACGGTCTTGGAAAAGACGCTGCACAGATTATCTCCCGTATCAACGGATTCACATTTGTTGAGACAAAGATGGATTACGCAAAGAATGAATTAAACGTAGTATATGAGAAATCCTATTCTAACGGACTTCGTGCTTCTGTAAAATGCTATGGTGCAGATGACGTAGTAGAAGGTGTTGCGATCATGCACAAAGAGAATGTAGGTGTATCTATCACAGGTAACTCTACAAACCCTACACGTTTCCAGCATCCTGTAGCAGGTACATACAAGAAAGAATGTATCGAGCAGGGCAAGAAATACTTCTCAGTAGCATCCGGTGGTGGTACAGGACGTACACTTCACCCGGACAACATG